>Ga0222717_10000582_pt1 | contig 31171 bp, 27 predicted proteins | sample C33_18DmetaG_FD_165053 | JGI IMG/M metagenome (GOLD analysis project Ga0222717, IMG submission 165053) | Estuarine water microbial communities from San Francisco Bay, California, United States - C33_18D | ecosystem: Environmental > Aquatic > Marine > Unclassified | place: USA: California... | reverse complement strand
TTATAGTAGATTTATCAATCAGCTTTCTCAAGCAAACATAAAGCTAGATAGAAAATCTTTAGCTGGCATTGCATTTTCCGATCCTGACACTTTTAAGAAAATCGTAGAAAAAGTCAGGGTATAATGTCCTCATGCAAATCCCCCAGGATTTAATTGAAACAGCCGCTCTCAAATTAAAATCCGTTCAATCAGAGGCTGAATTCTTTCAACTAAGAGCTCAATATCTTGGTAAAAAGTCTTTTGTTGTAACTGCATTTACAAAGCTTAAAGATCTTCAATCAAATGAGAGAGTTAATGCAGCAAAAGAGTTAAATGTTCTTAAAAATAACTTAAGTAAATTATTTGAGACTTCCTTTGAGGATATAGAGGGTACAAGTGACCTGAAGAAATTAGATGTTACTCTTCCCGCTGATCCGTTTATTGTTGGTTCTGAGCATCCAATCACTAAAATTTCACAAAAAATTATTAACTATTTCGCCCCTCTAAATTATCAAATTTTTTCTGGAAATGAGATAGAAACAGATTTTTATAATTTTGAAGCATTAAATTTTCCAGAAAATCATCCTGCAAGACAAATGCATGACACTTTTTATCTTAATTCTAATAGCAAATCAGAATATTTATTAAGAACGCATACTTCAAATACTCAAGTGCATGCAATGTTAGAAGAAGATTTGCCTTTATATATGCTTTCTCCTGGCAGAGTATTTAGATGTGACTCTGATACCACTCATCTACCAATGTTTACTCAAATTGAGGGCTTGGTAGTAGACGAAGATGTAACCTTTGGCGATTTAAAGGGAGTTTTAATAGATTTCTTAGAAGATTTTTTTAATGAGAAAATGGAAGTCAGATTCAGGCCATCATATTTTCCCTTCACCGAGCCTTCTGCAGAAGTAGATATAAAATTTGGCAAAGCGGGATGGTTAGAAATTTTAGGATGTGGAATGGTTCATCCCAATGTATTAAATGGCTGCAACATAGACACAAAAAAATTTCGTGGCTTTGCCTTTGGTATGGGAGTTGAGCGATTAGCTATGCTTTACTATGGAGTAACAGATATCAGAGAATTTTATTCATCCAATTTAGATTTTTTGAATCAATTTCCATCATGAAAATTCAATATTTATATTTAAAGAATTTTCTTAATACAAACCTTAGTCAAAAAAAACTTAGTGATGTATTCACGCAAGTTGGTTTTGAGTGCGAGATAGAGGGAGATTTAATAGAATTTGACATCACTCCAAACCGAGGAGATGCACTATCATTGAGAGGTCTAGAAAGAGAATTCTATGCATATCAATCAAAAAAACCTAACCAAAAAATTGAAACCGCATCATTAAAACTTATCCAAGATAAAAAAATTATTAACAAAATTGATGGCTCTGGTTGTGGCAATTATCATTTAATGCTGGTGAAAGGTTTGCAAAAAATTAATAATCTAGATTCTAAAAAGCGAAGCTTCATAGAATCTGCTGGTATTCCATTAATCAATCCCTTGGTTGATTTAGGCAATTATGTGATGTTAGAACTTGGTGCACCTATGCATGTATTTGATTTGGCTAAGTTAGATTTACCAATTAATGTTTGCTTTCCTCAAGAAAACCATAATTTAGTAACAGTTATTGGGGGTGACGTAAAAGATGTTCAGTCTTCTTCATTAACGATTCAGGACCAATCTGGGATCCAAGCGATTGCCGGTATAATTGGTAGTGAGGCATCTGCTGTGTCATCGAACACTTCTAGCATAGCTGTAGAGGCTGCATTTTTTAGACCTGAGGTTATTGTTAATCAGGCTAGAAAGTATGGGCTAGCTACTGATGCCTCTCATCGCTTTGAGAGAGGGGTAGATCCTGAATTACAGCAACGAGCATTAGAAAGATATCTATTTCTATTAGATCAAATAGCGGAATATAATTCAGCCGAACTTTATTGTTCTTATTCCAACAAGACTAAAAAGAAAAATGTGAAATTGGATGTAGCAAGATTTAATAAATTTTCTGGCTTAAGCTTAAAGGCAAGCAAAGCAATTCTTATATTAAAAAACCTTGGTTTTAAGGTGCATGCCAGAAATGAAAAGAATGTCACATTCAATATTCCTAACCACAGATTTGATATTTCTTTGGAAGAGGATTTGTATGAAGAGTTATTAAGATCTTATGGGTATGACAATATACCTATATCAAAACCAAAGGCAGGACCCATTACAAATAATAAGCAGAATAATGCATTAGGCAATCTTAGACTTGGACTTGTTCATTCTGGCTTTAAAGAACTTATGCATATGCCATTTGTTTCAAGAGACTCTTTCCATCAATTAAATACTAACAACTGGAAGCCTGCTGAATTGCAAAATCCAATAAATGAAAATGAGCCATTGCTTAGGGGAAGTCTTTTCAGATCTCTATTTGCAGCAGTAAACAGCAATCTAAAAAAAGGACATACATCTATAAAAATCTTTGAAGCAGGCAACGTATTTAAAAAAGAAAAAAGTGGCTTTACTCAATCGTTACATTTATCCGGAATTATTTATCATCATGAACCGCAACAAACCTGGAGTCAGAAAAAAATGATATATGATTTTTTTTCGCTGAAGGCAGAAATCTCTAAATTATTACAAACCTTAGGCATACAAAATATTGAACTTCAAAAAGCGAGTTCACTAGCACCATTCAATGAAAATGCATTAGATATATTTATTGGCAAACAAAAGATTGGAGTGATGGGTGAAATAGACCTCTCTGTTACAGAGAAACTGCTCAAGAAACAAGCTCATGGGTTTGTAATTTATCCTGAAAAAATTTCATTATCTTTTGTAAATCCAAAAATCGTAAAGACTAGCAAATTCCCTCTTTCCACTCGAGACATAAATATCGTCATAGATAAATCTATTTCTTATGAAGAGGTTGAAAGCTTGATTTCGCAAGGAGTAATCAAGCACCTAGTCTCCTTCAATCTTATCAATACTTTTGAAGGAAAGGATATTCCTCAGGGCTCTGTCAGCCTGACGCTAAGATTTACCTTTCAAAGCAATGCTAAATCTTTATTAGAGTCTGAAATCAATAGTTCAATGCAAACTATACTGAAGCTTTTAGAAAAAAGATTGAATGCTAAAATAAGGTCATGAATTTGACCAAAAAAGACTTAAGCGCAATATTAAAAAAAGAATTGAGGCTTTCAGTAGATATTTCTGATTCATTTGTAGATGAATTTTTTCAAGTGATAAAAAAAACTCTTAGATCTCAAAAAAATATTAAGCTGTCTGGATTTGGCTCTTTTGAAACATTTACCACAAAAGAAAGAATGGGCAGAAATCCAAAGAGCATGGAAAATTTCAAAATTCCATCCCAAAATAAAGTTCGCTTTAGTCCAACCACAAAAGCTAAATATTTCTTGAACTAACAATGAAGAAACAGGTGCAGAATTTTAATAAGTCCGATTTAGCGATCTATCTTTCAAGAAAATTTGTGACATTAAATGATGAAACAATTATTGAAGGAATTGATTTAATGCTACAAGAAATAATTAATACTGTTGCCTTAGATAACAGAGTTGAGATAAGAGGCTTTGGTTCATTCTCAAAAAAAACTATTAGACCAAGAAAATTTATTAACCCTAAGACCAAAGAAGAATCTTATTTAGGCGAAACCTCAATTATGCATTTCAAAGCATCCAAGAAGCTCCTGCATGCTAATGACTGATCCAAGAATAATTGTAGCTATTGATACTTTTGATCTTAACCGGGCTCATGCAATTTTAGATCAACTTGATCCAGATCTTTGTATGGTCAAAATTGGAAGCGTTGTTTTTAATGCTCTTGGAAAATCATTTCTTAAGCATGTATCTTCTCAAGGATTTAAGATTTTTTTAGATTTAAAATTGCACGATATTCCAAATACTGTACATGAGACAATTCTAGGCTTCCACGACTGCAAAATAGATATGCTAACAGTTCATTTATCTGGCGGTGAAGAGATGCTCAACAAAGCCATGCTTGCAGGCAAATCTATTCATGCACAAGTAATAGGAGTCTCAATGCTTACAAGCCTAAAAAATGAAGACTCAATAGCTTTATTTAACAATAAGCTTGAAGAACAAATAAGTAATTTATTTAAAATAGCTTTTAAAGCAAACATAGATGGAATTGTTTGTTCGCCTCATGAGCTTGAAATAGCAAATAAAATTTTAGGCTCTCATTCAATAAAAATTACACCAGGAATTAGGGACATTAATGTAAAAGATGATCAAGCAAGAACCATGAGCGCAAAAGAGGCCTTTAACAGGGGCTCCACTTTCTTAGTTATTGGGAGACCAATTACTCAGGCTGAGAATATTACTAGAGCACTGCAAAATTTTAACGAAGCTATCTGTGAAAAATAGACCTATTAAAAATATTTTTTCAGATCTCAAGAAACTGTCTAAGTCAGATGATGGAAAAAGAAAACTATCCTTTAAGTTTGAATCAGAATTTTTAGATTACCAGCCATATTTAAAGAATTTCTCTTCTCATCACTATAAATTATTTGATGAGCTCGCACTTCAACTAAATCTTCAAGAATCCATTAACGATCTTTTTAATGGAGAGGTTGTCAATAAGACGGAGAATAGACAAGCTTTGCATCATCAATATCGTAAAAATCAAAATGCAGCTGAGTTTGATTTTAAAAAAATTACAGAACCTTTTATAAGGAAGATAAAAAAAGAGGGTTTTAAGAATATCATTACTTTTGGTATTGGTGGTTCCTATGAGGGGCCAAAATTGCTTCAAGAATTTTCAAATAAGCAATCACTTAAATTAAATTACTATTTTGTATCTGGGCCTGATAGGGATGAATTCAATACGATATTAAAACCACTCAGAGGGCAAAAGAATTTTTATATTTTTTCATCTAAATCTCTATCAACAGATGAAACATTGTCATGCTTAAAATGGCTGGGCAAAGAGAGAGATTCAACCAATTCAATAGTCATTACAGCAAACACAAAAAAAGCTAAAACTTTGGGTTTTGAAGAAAATTCTATTGTCGCATTCCCAGAAACAGTTGGAGGTAGATATTCAATTTGGTCGCCCATCTCCCTAGGCACCGCATTAGAAAATGATTTTTCTAAATTTTTGAAGGGGGGTCTTTCTGCAGATAAAATGATTCTAGGTAATACAAAAATAGATCGACAATATCAAAAATTTATTAAAATATTAGCGTTTTCAGACCTGTGGTTTAATAATTTTCTAAAGAAAAAAAATAGAGTAGTGCTTGCTTACAATTGGAAGTTGCGATCTTTGGCTACTTATATTCAGCAACTTGAGATGGAATCACTAGGCAAGAAGCCAAATGTTAAATCTATGTTCAAAGAGACGGGCCAGTCAATATTTGGAGGTTTCGGGTCTACAGCTCAACACTCATATTTTCAATTATTGCATCAGGGCACTGCAGAATTCTGCACCGATATTATTTACTCAACCAGAACGAATAGCCCATTATTAAGCGCTCAAGCTAAGGGACAAGCTAATTTGCTATCCTCAGACTTTAAAGGGTCTGCCAATTTTCTTGAAAAAACCAATAGTAATTCTCCAGTAAACCTTTTTCATTTAAATAAGCTATCACTTGAAGGGCTTGGTTTTTTGCTCGCAAGCTGGGAGCATAGAGTCTTTGTGACTGCATGTATGTTACAAATTAATCCATTTGATCAATATGGAGTTGCTGCTGGAAAACTGATAGCAAAGAAATTTCTTAGCTAATGGCCTTAGATTTAAAGCAAGTTCCTAACACTCCTGGAATATACAAATTCTTTTCTAAAAATAAAATTATTTATATTGGCAAAGCAAAGAATCTAAAGAAAAGAGTCTCCTCATATTTCGGCAAGTCTTTTAAGGATAGAAAAACACAACAAATCAAAATTTTGACAGATAGGATAGAAACTTTCTCAACAATAACCGAGGCTGAAGCTTTGCTTTTAGAACAATCATTAATTAAAGAAAATTTGCCTAGATTTAATATTCTTTTACGGGATGATAAGACATATCCATATGTACATTTCTCTATGGATCATAAATACCCAAGCATTAGTATGAGAAGATCTAAACATGCTGTTTCAAAAAACTTTTTTGGCCCATTTATAAGTGCTCAAGCTGTTAAGGCAACTATCAAAGACTTACAGAAAATTTATCAGATTAGAAATTGTAGTGATACAACATTTAATAACAGATCTAGACCCTGCATTGAGCATCAAATGCAACGTTGTTCTGCTCCATGCGTTAATTTAATTTCTGAGACTAGCTATCAAGGAGACATTGCATCGTCTCAACATTATTTATCATCTTCTGGAAAAAAAACTAAATCATTAATGGTCGCTCAGATGCATAAATTAGCTGAACAGCAAGAATTTGAAAGAGCACAAGAGATCAAAAAAAGAATTAAAAGCTTAGATTCGCTTCAGCAAGAGCAATCATTTAACAGCTCATTAATCAGTGTTGATTTTTTTACATGTGTTTCCAAACTTGATAGAACAGGAATATGCATCTTATCAGTCAGAGATGGGAAAATCAGAGGGACCAAAACTTATTATTTAAAGGGTAATCAATTGCATGATATTGATCGTTTATTTCAAAGTTTAATATTTTCTTATTACCAAAATAGCTTCTCTTTGCCTAAGAAAATTTTCTTAAATATAAAGCCCAGTAATTTGTCTCTAATCAAGCAAGCAGCAAAACTTAAATTTGGAAAACAAGTCACAATTTTTACAAGTATAAATTCAGACATGAGAAAAGTAGCCAAATTAGGCAAATTAAATGCCAATCAAGTTATTGATAATAGAATTAATCAGGCTGATAAATATGCGTTTGCAATTAAGGATCTTCTTTTAAACATAGGCTTAAAAATAAAAAAATTAACAATCGAAGGTTATGATGTAAGTCACCATGGCGGCCAGGATGCTGTGGCTTCAGCTGTAAAGTTCTCATCCAATGGACCGCAAAAAAAAGATTATAGGCTTTTTAATATACCCAAGGAATTTTCAGGAAACGATATAGCTTCAATAAAGCATGTGCTTGAGAGAAGAATTAATAAAAATAGCACTAATCCATTACCAGATATTATTTTAATTGATGGAGGCAAGCTTCAGCTGGAGGCTGCTTTAAGCGCTTTTTCTGTTTTAGCTAAACAGTCACCAATGATATTAAGTATTGTTAAGGGCTCCAAAAGAGTCAGATCGACAGAAACTATCCTTTCCAAAGATGGGATTATTGAGATGCCTAAAGATAGCCCAGGATTTTTACTTCTTCAACAAATTCGAGATGAATCTCATAGGTTTGCTATTACAAGTAATAGGAAGAAGAAAAACAAGTCTATAAAAAAATCATCTCTTAATAATATCAAAGGCCTGGGACCTCAGAAGAGAAAGGATTTAATGAATTATTTTAAATCTATTCAGTCAATTAAAGATGCTTCAGTTGAAGATCTCTGTAAGGTTCCAGGAATAAGTATTAAACTAGCAAAAGATATATATATATTTTACAAATCATGAATTCTTTTATTCAATTTCTAACCTATTTTAGAATTTTCACAGCTCCAATTATTTTCATACTCATTACTGCATTTGATTCCTATGGATGGGCATTATTTTTATTTTTCCTTGCTAGTATTTCTGACTACTGGGATGGTTTCCTTGCAAGAAAATACAAACTTGAATCAAAGGTTGGCGAAATAATTGACCCAATTGCAGATAAGATTTTAGCCATGTTTTTGATCCTCGCTTTGTGTATTGAGCTATCAAGCGTATTTATTGGCATGGTTGGTGGCATAATACTTGCTAGAGAGTTCTGGGTTGCCGCCCTAAGAGACTTGAATGCTAGACAGGGAACATCTGAATCTACAAAAGTAACTTTTCTTGCAAAGCTTAAAACCTCTATTCAGTTATTAGTATTCTCCTTTTACTTGATAGGCCTTACTTTAAATAATTCCTTAATATTATTTATTTCTAATTTCTTATTATTTTTAGCCCTAATAATTACTCTTCAAACAGGACTTTCATATACAATAGCAACATTTAAGAGATAAGGCTGGATGGCAGAGTGGTTATGCAGCGGCCTGCAAAGCCGTTTACGCCGGTTCGATTCCGGCTTCAGCCTCCAAATTATCTATATACTTTCTAAGTAAATCGTTGCAAAAGCCAAGGAAAAATCTATAGCTGTCCTGTATAATGGATATCAAAAACCTACAAGATGAAAAATAATACTGATGAATACATAGAAGATGATATTGACATATCAGTGCTCATAAGAGCCCTTTTAAATGGAAAATGGATTATAGCCAGCATAACGGGTATCGCCTCTGTGTTGGTAGTTTTGTACAGTCTATCATTGCCAAACATATATACTGGTAAAGCATTGCTGGTTGCTGTCTCAGCGCAAGATAGTGTCTCTAATTCTGTTCAAGAATTAAGTGGCTTAGCCAGCCTAGCAGGAATATCAATATCTGATTCATCTGATACTTCCGCTGTGGCATTAGAAAAAATTAATACTTTAAGTTTTTTTGAAGAAAAAATACTGCCTCAAATTAGTTTACCAAACCTAGTAGCTGTTAAATCCTGGGATCCTAAATCTAATACCATCATTTATGACCCAAACATATATGATTCATCAAAAGAAATCTGGGTTAGGGAAGTGAAATTTCCACAAACACCAAAACCTAGCCCTCAAGAGAGTTATCTATTATTTATGGATCACCTGAGTGTATACAAAGATCCAAAAACAAGCTTTATTTCTATTTCAATAGATCATCAATCACCATTTATTGCTAAAAGATGGGCTGATTTAGTTGTAGATGAAATCAATGCATATTTCAGAGAGAAAGATAGACTGGAAGCAAACTTCGCAGTTAACTATCTCAACAATGAAATATACAAAACACGTCTATCAGAAGTTAAAGAAGTAATTGCAGCAGTTCTAGCACAACAAATTCAGCAGCTTACACTTATTGAGGCAAATATTAATTACGTGTTTGATTATATAGATCACCCGGTAGTCATGGAAAAAAAATCCTCACCGCGAAGAGCAATGATCTGCATTATTGGAGCCTTGCTTGGTGGCTTTATAGGATCCCTTATTGCCTTAATAAGGTTTTTTAAACCACTAAGATTTGATAAATAAAACTTTGTGTTAATTTATATCTTGTAAATATTAATGCAACCTAAGTGCTAATTGAATGATTTCAAAAGCTAAAATTACAGTAGTTGGATCTGGATACGTGGGTATGTCACTTGCTGTTTTGCTCTCTCAACATAATGATGTAATTGTATTTGACATAGATCAGGCACGTGTTAATCAAATTAACAATAAGGAATCTACAATAGCAGATCCCGAAATAGAAAAATTTATTAGCAGCAAACAATTAAATTTACTCGCAACAACTGATAAGCAGAAGGCGTATGCAAAAGCCCAGTTTGTAATAGTGGCAACACCAACAGATTACGACGAAATCAACAATAAATTTAATACAAGTTCAGTTGATAGTGTCGTTAAAGACGCCCTCACTATGAATAATTCTGCTTTTATAATTATCAAATCAACAATTCCAGTCAATCATACAAAATATCTTCAGGAAATATATCAGACTAAAAGAGTATTCTTCTCGCCTGAATTTTTGCGAGAGGGAAAGGCTCTTTATGATAATTTGTATCCTTCAAGAATTATAATTGGAAGTGAATGTGAGAATGGAAAAAGATTTGCAAAGCTTCTATCTGCTAGCGCAATCAAAAAAGATATTGAAGTATTATATTGTTCATCTGCTGAAGCTGAGGCGATAAAGTTATTTGCTAATACTTATTTAGCAATGAGAGTATCATTTTTTAATGAGCTTGATTCATATGCTATGTCAAACTCTTTAAATCCAAAAAGTATCATAGAAGGTATTTGCCTTGACGCTAGAATAGGAAATGGGTACAACAATCCCTCATTTGGATATGGAGGATATTGTTTGCCAAAAGATACAAAACAACTATTAGCCAATTATGAAAACATTCCTCAGACTTTAATTAATGCAATTGTAAGCTCAAACAGCACTCGAAAGGATTTTATTGCTAATGAGATTCTTAAACATAAACCAAAAATTGTAGGTTTTTATAGGCTGGTCATGAAATCAGGAAGCGATAATTTTAGATTCTCGGCTATCCAAGGAATCATGAAGCGAGTGAAAGCGAAAGGCATAGAAGTGGTAGTTTATGAACCTGAGCTTGAACAGAAAGAATTTTTTGGCTCGCTTGTCATTTCTGATTTAGTAGAGTTTAAATTGACGAGCGATATCATTATAGCTAATAGAAAATCTTCAAGTCTAAAAGATGTTGACTATAAATGCTTTTCAAGAGATTTATTTGGAGATAATTAAAAATATATTTGCTATGCAAATACAGTTATAAGACAAAATATTATGAAAGTATTGGTAACAGGATCAGCAGGTTTTATTGGCTCAGCTTTGACGCTTAGACTGCTTGAAAGAGGGGATACTGTTATTGGCATTGATAATCACAATGATTATTACGATCCCCGTCTTAAGGAAGCGCGTCTAGCTCGTCATATCGATCATCCTAATTATGAGCATTTTAAAATCGATATAAAGGATGGAGAGTCTATGGCTCATCTCTTTAAAAATAATCTTTTGAATGGAGTAGTTCACCTAGCTGCTCAGGCAGGCGTTAGGTATTCTATAGATAATCCCAGTGCTTATATAAATACTAATCTGGTTGGTTTTGGTCACATTTTAGAGGCTTGTCGGCATAGTAATATTGGTCATTTGGTGTATGCATCCAGCAGTTCAGTTTATGGAGCTAATACAAAAATCCCTTTTTCAATTCACGATAATATTGATCATCCCTTAAGTCTTTATGCAGCCAGCAAGAAAGCAAATGAGTTAATGGCACACACTTATAGTCATTTATACAATATGCCTACCACCGGCCTGCGTTTTTTTACTGTTTATGGGCCATGGGGAAGGCCAGATATGGCTCCATTTAAATTTACTGAGGCAATACTAGAAGGGAAAAGAATTAAAGTATTTAACTTTGGCAAGCATCGAAGAGATTTTACTTATGTTGATGACATTGTTGAGGGCGTAATAAGAGTTTTGGATCAGCCAGCTCAGCCAAATCCAAATTGGAGCAGTGAAAAACCCGACCCTGGGACGTCGTCAGCACCCTGGCGTGTATACAATATAGGTAATAATTCACCAGTCGAGCTAATGGATTTTATTTCAGCAATAGAAGAAGCTCTTGGAATAAAGGCTGAAAAACAACTATTACCACTTCAGCCTGGGGATGTGCCGGATACTTATGCAGATGTGGATGATCTTGTTAAAGAGTTTGACTACAAGCCATCTATGAGCATTGAAGAGGGCGTGAAAAATTTTGTTGATTGGTATTTGGAGTATAAAAAAAATGGATGATTTAAAATTAACCATCATTGGTTCGGGCTACTTGGGCTTGCCATTGCCCATTGAATGTAGAAAGATATTTCAAACAATAGGGTTTGATACTAAGTCTTATTTGATGAAATTGAGTTGATGGCGGGCTATGAATAATAATCAATTTAGAATAGGTATTTTAATTGCCATTTTCAATTAAGGTGTTTAATCTTCGATTTTTAGCATCCCTTTATTTATTCTAAGACCATGTTAACAAGACTTTGGAATCATTTATCTAAGCGTCGCCAGAAGCAATTTGCACTTATGCAAGTCTTTGCAATAATTGTTTCTTTCTTTGAGATGGCAAGTTTGGGTGCTGTTATTCCATTTCTAACAGTTTTGGCTGAGCCAGAAACTATATTTCGAAATGAATACATGCAGCCTTTTATAGGCGCTCTTCAAATTACTCAACCCAGTGAATTGGCCTTGCCAATTACACTTGTTTTTATTTTGCTGACTATTTTTTCTGCATTAGTGAGATTTTTACATTTATGGGCCTCGACAAGATTATCTCAGCAGGCTGGGGCAGACTTAAGTATTAATATCTATAGGCATACTCTCTTTCAAGATTATGCGATTCATGTCGCACGAAATAGCAGTGAAGTAATTAATGGAATTATTACAAAAACCACCACAGTTACTAAGGGTGTAATTGCGCCTGTTTTGAATTTAATTAGTTCCACAGTAACAATTATTGGCATCATTATAGTTCTTGCTGCAATAAATATTTTCGTAACATTAACTGCTTTTATAGGTTTTGGTAGTTTGTATTTACTGGTGATGTATCTGACTCGAAGAAACTTAAGTGGAAATAGTAAGCGCATAGCCGATAAATCAGATTTAATGGTGAAATCTCTTCAAGAGGGCTTAGAGGGAATTCGAGAAGTTTTATTAAACAGCAATCAGCAATTTTATGTGAACCTTTATAGGAACTCTGATCTTCAAATGCGGAAGGCGACATGGAGAAATGAATTAATATATTCCGGTCCAAGATTTCTTATGGAGGCGGTAGGAATTGGAATAGTTGCAATAATTGCTTATCTAGCAACACTTCAGTTAGGCGGCATAAATCAATTTTTACCTGTGTTGGGCGCATTTGTGTTGGGCGCTCAAAAATTATTACCTGCCATCCAAAAATCTTATGCTTCCTATAGTAGAATCAAGGGATCTGCATATTCATTGGATGATGTTTTAGAGTTACTGGATCAACCTATTCCTGATGATGCAGGTTTATCTTCTTCTTCGCCTATTACCTTCAAGCACTCAATTGAGTTAAAGAATTTATCTTTTCGTTACTCAGATGAATCGCCCTGGGTATTAAAAGATCTTAATTTAATGATTCCAAAAGGGTCAGTTATTGGAGTTATCGGTAGTACTGGCTGCGGTAAAAGCACCCTCTTAGATATTATCATGAGCTTACTTTCTCCAACAAGTGGAGAATTGCTTATTGATAATATGGTTATAGATAATACCAATAAAAAGTCATGGCAAACTCATATTTCTAGCGTCCCTCAAGAAATTTACTTATCTGATGGAACAATTGAAGAAAATATTGCCTTTGGTATTCCAAGGGAAGATATCAATCAATCACGTATAAAAATAGCAGCTCAACAAGCTCAAATTGGTCAGCTCATTGAGTCCTGGGACCATGGTTATGAAAATGTTGTTGGAGAGAGAGGAGCACGTTTATCCGGGGGTCAACGTCAAAGGATTGGACTTGCTAGAGCTTTTTATAGACAGTCAGATGTCCTAATTCTTGACGAAGCTACAAGTGCACTCGATGATGACACTGAGTTAGCTGTAATGGACGCAATAAATAACTTCGATCATAATATAACTGTTATTATCATTGCCCACAGGTTAACGACTTTAAAAAATTGCGACATGATATTGAGCCTTGGTAGCAACCATCAGACTGAAATAATGAACTACGATGAAATTATGAATTTAAAAAAGAATAGAGGTAATTGATATGTTGAGTAATTCTTCGATCTTAATTACTGGTGGAACCGGATCTTTTGGGAGTGCATTTGTTCCCATGACCTTGGAAAAATATAATCCAAAAAAAATTGTTATTTATTCTCGAGATGAGATGAAGCAATGGGAGATGGAAAAACTTTATAAAGATTTTCCAAATATTCGTTTTTTTATTGGTGATGTTCGGGATAAAGATAGGTTGTGTCGAGCATTGGATGGTATTGATTATGTGGTTCATGCTGCAGCAACTAAAATTGTTCCTACGGCTGAGTACAACCCATTTGAGTGCATAAAGACCAATGTAAATGGCGCAATGAACTTAATTGATGCCTGCATAGATAAAAAAGTAAAGAGAATAGTAAGCTTATCGACTGACAAAGCAAGCAGTCCTGTAAACCTTTATGGAGCAACCAAACTAACTTCCGATAGATTGTTTGTGGCTGGTAATTCATATTCCGGCAGTCATGACACTAGTTTTTCTGTTGTTAGATATGGAAATGTAATGGGTTCGCGTGGTTCAGTAATACCATTCTTTTCATCTATCAAAAATAAAGGAGTATTCCCAATAACAGATGATCGCATGACACGCTTTATGATTTCTTTAGAACAAGGCGTTGAATTAGTCTGGCATGCATTTGAGGATATGAAAGGGGGTGAAATATACATAAAAAAAATTCCTTCAATGAATATAATTGATATAGCTAAAGCTGTTTCCGAAGAAGCTACACACGAAATTGTTGGAATAAGACCAGGAGAAAAACTTCATGAGCAGATGATAGGTGTTGAAGATGCGCCATATACTTATGAGTATTCAGGCCATTATAAGATTCTTCCATCCATTCATGAATGGAGCATTGATCCTGAAAGGATCAAAGATGGAAAGAAGGTTGATCCAGATTTCAAATATTGCTCTGATACTAACTCAGAGTGGATGGAGATCGAAACTCTCAAGGCTTGGATTCAAGAAAACGAAAAAAAAATTGGAAGGATTTGATATACGGTTTTCAATATATCTAGTGATTAAACCTTGATATATAAAAACACTTCGCATTTTCAATTGAATTTAAGAATTCTTTATAAAAAGCTATTAGTGCTTAGATTTCAAGTAACTATGCTAATTTAAATAAACCAATGCGCCACATACCTAACAGCCATATTGAAAACAAAACAGTAATTACATTTTTATCTGGTTCTGCTGGAGAGCTTGACTGGGTGCTGCCAATTTTAGATTATCTTTCTAAGAAAAATTTCAACATAAATATTGTTTTTTTAACCAGGCATGCTCGAGTTAGTGTAGAAAGAAATAGCATGCTTAATAATTATATTTCTAAAAAAAATATTCATCTAGAAGTTTATCTATGCGGTGGTTATTTGGCTGAAAAAATTGAACGCTTTGGTTATCTTGCTCATCGTGCAGCCATCAAATTAAAATTGCAAAATAAGCCAGCCGTTAAATTTTTTTATAATTTGCTGAATAAGATTTTCAAAAAAATATTTTTTTTAGGGTTACCTTTAAAAATTTTGAACTTGCAAACACAAAGATGTTTGTTTTTTTCTGAATATCCAAGCTTGAGAAGACCTCGGGATCAATGGTTGAAAGAGAAATTTCATAATTCTCTTTTTTTTTATTGTCCTCACTCTCCTCATATATACGCCGAGAATTTAAGTATCAAGTATAAAGATTTCAAGATAAAAAATGCTAAAAGTAGATCATTTCTTTTGCTTGGTCATCCTGCAGATTATCCTGTCTTAAATGATGGAGAGTGTTTATCTGACCCAGATTTAGAAAAAATATATATCGGTCACCCTAAATACTCAAATAGTTGGTTGCAAGACCGTAGAGAGAAATCAAAAAAGTTTAGAATCTCTTTATCAACAAGAAATAAAATTAATATTCTTGTTTTAAGCAGAGGTAGCGGAAGTTATCTAGATAAAACTTATCATACGGAGTTAGCAGAATCAGTAGTTGGCGCAATAAATACTAAAATAGAGAATTATAATTTATTCATCAAAAAACACCCTAGAGAAGAAGATGTTTATTGGGATTCTTTGGCAGATAAATTCTCTTCTATTTCAATTATAGATGACCATATTTATGATATTTCAACTTCTGTTGATTTTGTTATCTCAATTTGGTCTTCTGGAGCAATGGATTGTTATGCAATGGGAGTCCCAGTCATAGAGCTTTATGATCCAAATAGATTTTCAAAACAACAGCTTTTAGATGGAGAGAATTACACTACAATTTATAGAAAGCTTGGTGTGGTATTACCTGCCAACAATAAAAAAGAATTAGAAGAAGTGATTGAAAGCTTAATTAAAAATAATTTTGATTTAGCGCTCGCAAAACCTCATCCTCTTTACAGTGATGTAATTGAGAGATCAAACGATTGGCAAATGACATTAGATAAAATCCTTTCGGTAAATAGTTTTTAGATGACTAATCTTTAAAAATAAATGATGGTTTTGTAAAGTATTCATAAAAAAATCGATTAAAATATTTCATTTAATACACATGCTCAACAAAGCAACAGGCTAGCCTTATGACCAAACCAGAGATAAATTTGCAAAGTTTTGAGCCTAAGTTTGAAACTGCATTCAGCCACTTGGATCCACGCAGCGCTATCTCAATACCAGTTTTCATTCAAAAAGAGCCCCTGACGATTGGTCAGTTTGGCCAGGAACTTCATCCAGTAATATACCCAAGTGGATTGGTAATGTTAAATCCCAGATGGACTAAAGAGACATACAATTTATTCTACGAAAAATACTATGATGCATTATACGACCTGGCATTGAAAGCAGATTATGGCCCGGAGGGCGTTGTTCGAAATATGAAAGAGGTATGGAATAGAGTTACCAAAGAAGTAGATCTTAAGGCTTTATCCATAAATTCTATTCTCGATGCAGGTTGTGGCCCCGGATATGGGTTGGAATATTTAAAGGGTCTTATGCCTGAGATTAACTTATATGGAATAGAAGCCTCACCAGATGCAAGATTTATACTTGAGAACAATGTTGGTGTTGAAGTCATAGACAGTGATATTGATGGCGATTGGCATTCTGATTATGATAAAAAATTTGATTTTATTATATTGCGACATGTTGTCGAGCATATGCTTGATCCAATTAAGAGCCTTTCAAATCTTAAAAAAACTCTATCTGCACAAGGCCTTATGTATATAGCAGTTCCAGATATGATGCATCCAAGAACCATTCTTCGTGACTATAATGATTGGTGGGAATATTGGTTTCGATCAGTTCATGCATATTATTACAGCAAAGAAACTTTGTTTGCTACCTTGCTGTTAGCAGGACTAGAGCCAGTATTTTTTGGAGAAGAGAATGAGGAAGTCTGGTGTATTGTTAAAGCAATAGATCCTCAAAATCATAAAAATGTTAATATCAAAGAAGTTAATGTTTTTCGTGAACAAATGGAAGTTTTAAATACATTGTTACCCTAGCAGCAAATCATGAAACAACTTGAAATAATTGTTATAGGCGCTGGTTTATATGTATGCGGTAAGGGCACATCTGGCTATGGAACTATTTTACCAGCAATATTTGAATGGAAAAGGCTCAATAAAAATTTAGGAGGCATTCATTGTGTATCGACTTCTGAAGAGTCTTCAAGAAATTTATTAGAGAAAGCTAGGGAGCTTAAAGTAAAAACTGGTGTAAATTTTGAAATTACATCCTATCCAAATCGAGGGTCAAAGAATTATACTGCATATAGGGATGTTTTAAGTAGTTGCAAAAAACCTGCCTGTGCAATTATTGCTGTTCCTGATCATTTGCATTATCAGATTGCAAAAGAATGTCTCGAGGCTAACATCCACACGCTTATAGTAAAACCTCTTACTCCGACTTATGTCGAGGGCCTTGACCTTGTTCATTTAGCAAAAAAAAATAAGTTGCATGCCGCAGTTGAGTTTCATAAACGATGGGATAAATCAAACCTCATTCTTCGAGATAAATTTCAATCAGGCGAGTTAGGTGCACCATTAAATTGTTGGGTGGAATATAGTCAAAGAAAGTCTGTGCCTTTGCTCTCTTTTAAAGACTGGGCATCAAAAACTACTATTCTTCAATATTTAGGTGTTCACTATATAGATGTTATAAGATTTGTAACTTTGGCATCTCCAAAACGAGTGATGGCTATTGGTCAAAAATCTGAAATTGTAAGGCACGGAATTGATACTTATGATGCAATTCAGTGCGTTATAGAGTGGGAGATGCAAGATGGAACTCATTTTACTGAAACTATTTTGACGAGTTGGGTTGACCCAAATAATAGCTCAGCAGTATCAGACCAGAAAATTAAATTTGTTGGTACTAGAGGTCGATATGAAGCAGATCAGAAGGAGAGGGGCATAAGATTAAATACTGATGAGCATGGAATCCAACACATAAATCCAGATTTTTGTATGCCTTATGGTGAGAATGATGGAGATATACATTGGCAAGGATATGGTATAGATAGTATTACAACTTTTATAGATGATGTTGTTGCAATTAATAATGAAAAAGTTAATTTATTAGATTTACAAAATAAAAGACCAAGTTTTAAAGAGTCCCTTATTAGTACTGCAGTTATTGAGGCTGCTCATCTCAGTCTTGAAAATGATTCAAAATGGCAAATAATTGAAATGGATGATTGATTATGTCTTCAAAATTTATGGTATTTTTGAGTATCTCAAAACTATGAGGTAAGAAAAAAAATGAATATTTGCATGATACCAATGAGACAGGGATCAGTCAGATTGGCTAAAAAAAATTATCTCAAGCTTAATGGAGAGGCAATTTTTGAGATAGCTGTTAAGAAAGCATTGGCTGTACAATTATTTGATAAGATTGTTCTGAATACCGATGATCCCTCTCTTGAATCTGCAGCAAGTAAACTAGGGGTAGATTTTTATTTGAGGCCCGCTGAACTAGCCTCCTCTGAAGCTACCAGCGAGATGGTGGTATTAGATTTCTTTGAAACATATGATTGTGAAAGAGTTTTTTGGCTAAATACAGTTTCTCCACTGCAGACAATTGAAGATATTAAAACTTTTTTTCATCATACTATTAATGAAAATTGCTCTTCATCTGTTGCCGTAACAAAGCACCAAGTTCATACAACTTTTAAAACATTGCCATTAAACTATAAATGGGATGAAAATTTTGCAAAGACTCAAGATATGGATCCTGTTATGTGCTTTAATTATTCGATGATGTCTTGGTGCAAAAGTGAAATTGAAATGTTAAAAAATGGACAGCTCTTCAACGAATCTACCAAGATGATAGAGTCCTCTATTTGGAGTAATTTTTTACTAAAATCACATGATGATTTTCTTTTGATAGAAAAACTTTCAACTGTTTCACCTTATTAATTTTTTGATATCCCTAATCATTACAACAAATAATCACTAATGAAAAATAAGTATCCTAGAGTTATCGATCTAATAGATAAGGCAACTAAAAGAATTCCTTTTTTTATTTCGGAATATCTTTTTTCTGGAACTGGAAATGACAAAGTTGCTGTAGCAAATAATAATATTTTTCAAGATGTTTTTTTGATACCAAAATATCTTAAAGGAGCTGTTGAGGTTAAGACTGAACAAACTTTACTTGGGTCTAAATATGGAGCTCCATTTGGCGTGGCTCCAATAGGTTCGGGGGGTTCAATTTGGCCAGGTGCTGAGATTGCCCTTGCTAAGATGTGTACAAAGAAAAAAATTCCATATTGTCTATCGTCAGTTGCATCTTTATCTTTAGAGGAGGTCTCACCTCATCTAGATGGCAATGGTTGGTTTCAACTGTATCCCCCTAAAGATAAAGGCATCAGAGATAATATTATTAAACGAGCGAGTGATGCCGGGTTCAGTGTATTGATTGTAACCGTGGATATTCCTGCTACCAGTAGAAGAGAAAGGGTAAAAAAAGCAGGGGTAACTATTCCTCCCAAGCCAAATTTAAAAACATTTTTTCAAGCTCTATTAAGGCCATCATGGTCTATTGGTACCTTGCTTCAAGGCATGCCCACATTTGGCACCATGACAAAATATAATTTTTTGAGTCAAGATGAGCGAACGAAAAATTGGAATGAGATGCCTCGATATATAGATTGGGACTATTTAAGTGAAATTAGATCGTTATGGAAAGGACAAATAATATTAAAAGGTATATTAGATGAAGAGAATGCTATCAAGGCCTCAAAAGTTGTAGATGCAATATATCTTTCAAATCATGGTGGCAGACAAATTGATCTTGTGCCTAGCCCCCTGCAACTGCTTCCAAATATTAGAGAAAAACTAGGGAAAGATTTTCCTATAATTATTGATAGTGGGTATTTATCTGGTCAAGATATAGCAAAAGCACTGGTCCTAGGAGCTGATTTTGTCATGTTGGGAAGGGCTTTTATGGTTGGGGTTAGCGCTTTGGGAAAAAAAGGTGCTGAACACGTTCATTATGTTCTGCATGATGAATTATCAAATATTATGGAGCAGATGTGCTGTAAAAATATTTTGGAACTTAAACAGGAAAATGCGGTAGTCAAGGATGACTTCTTCTTACATGTCGTTGAAAAATAAATAATTAGATATGAAATATGATGTTGTAATTAGGTGTAAGAATGAAATAGATTGGCTGCCTAGAGTTATTGAATCTTTAAAAAAACAGACCATCAAACCATCAAAGATTATTTTAGTTGATAACTCCAGTGAGGATGGCTCTCAACAATATGCAATGGAGCAAGGTTGTTTGGTTGTTAAATATAATAAACCAGATTTTAATTATAGTTATGCCCTAAATTTGGGTCTCCAAGAGACCTCGCAAGAAGAAATTCTTATTCTTTCAGCTCATTGCGAGCTGCTTACTCCTGGGTCAGTAGAAAATCTAATTGCAGTTCGTCATACATATAAAGCCGCAGGCGTTTATGGTAGACAAATCCCTACAGTTAACAGCAATCCCGTTGACACTCGAGATTTGCTAACAGTGTTTGGCAGAGAGCGTATAGTGTTTGAGACTTACCCATTTTTTCATAATGCATTTTCTTTAATTGAAAGATCAGCTTGGGAGTCCTGTAATTTTGACGAGAGCCTAAATGGTATTGAGGATAGATTTTGGGCAAGAGAGCAAGCATTGAGGGGCCGTAAAATAGTATATGAACCAGATTCAGTTGTTTACCATGAACATGGGCTGAATCAAGGCACATCAATTGATAGAGCGCTTCGTGTGTGCAAGCACTTAAAAGGGTTGCATAGCGAGGATTTATTTGAATGGCCAACATTTAATATTCCGGGTAAATAAAAGCTATTTTTTGCCACTTAGATAAAGGCTCTATGAGGTTTTCCAGAGAACTTTTGATGAAAATTCACCCAGTTTAATCATCGACACAGTTGTGACTATCAGTTGTATAATAATAGGGTGTAGCTTGGATTAAGTTGGGCTTGCATAAAATTACAAAAGATGAGTTGCGCGTTATTCACTGCTTGCTTAAACCCCAAGATAAATATATTTTTGACAGGCATGCATCCAACTAACAAATAGTATTATGATCAATTACGGAAAACAACATATCAACCAAGACGATATAGATTCTGTGGTTGAGGTTTTAAAATCAGATTTTTTAACTCAAGGGCCTAAAGTACCTGAGTTTGAAGAAGATTTAAAAAATTACTGCCAAGCTGAATATTCAAAAGTTGTGAGTAACGCCACTGCAGCACTTCATTTGGCATATTTAGCTATTGGTTTACAAAAGGGGGACATTGTATGGACTTCCCCTAATACTTTTGTGTCTACTGCAAATGCAGCTTTACATTGTGGAGCAACTGTAGACTTTGTTGATATAGATCCAGATACATACAACATATCAATTAAGTGTTTAAAGGAAAAACTTATTCAGGCTAAAAGAGATAACAAACTCCCAAAACTTCTTGTTCCTGTTCATTTCGCAGGTCAAAGTTGCAATATGGAAGCAATATGGGAATTATCTAAAGAGTATAAGTTTAAAATTGTTGAAGATGCTAGCCATGCACTTGGAGGTACATATCAAGGCGAGAAAATTGGTAATTGTAAATATAGCGATATGTCTGTTTTTAGCTTCCATCCGGTTAAGATGATTACTACAGGTGAAGGCGGCGCTGTTACAACTAATTCAAAATCTTTGGATGAAAAAGTGTCTTTATTGAGAACTCATGGAATAACGAAAGACCCTTCTAAGTTTAATTCCACGCCTCACGGAGACTGGTATTATGAACAACAATCTTTGGGCTATAACTACCGATTAACAGAAATTCAAGCAGCATTAGGCATCAGCCAGTTGAAGAGATTAGATGGTTTTGTCTCAAAGCGAAGAGAGATTGCAGAATTCTATCTTCAAAATTTAGACCAAAAAATCACTCCAATTCAACACTCAGATACGACTTCATCTTGGCACTTATTTGTGGTTCAGGTAAGAAATAGACAAAAGACTTACCAACAACTTAAAGATAGAGGCATTCAATCTCAGGTACATTACATACCAGTTAATTCTCAACCATTTTATAACTCCAAAGCTCTTCCGAACTGTGAAATGTTTTACGAGCATTGTCTCAGTCTTCCAATTTACTACGATTTAACTATGGAGCAATGTGAGCAGGTAGTAAGCTGCATAAATCATGATTGAAGATCTTAAAAATGTGCTTTCAAGAGACTTTAAAAATCTTAGCTTTGATTTATCCAGCTGGAACTCAGTCTTAAGCGCTTCTTCGTATGCCTCTGTTTACCATCAAGTTAGCAATGTTGATTATTACTCTGCGTATTTTGAAGGCGAAAATATATCTTTTATATTGATTGAAGATAACAAACCCATAGCTATTTTTCCAATATTTGCCTACCAAGATAATAATGAGTGGAAAATATCCTCAAATAGCTTGGGTGTAATATCTCCTTTGTTCATTCGTGATATCCCAAAAAAAACAAGGAAACGACTAGAGAAACAATCTATAGAAATATTACTGAATATCTCAAAAAAATTAAAATTAAAAAAAACTATATTTTTTGAATATTCTCATTTTCTTTCTAATTGGTTTCTTCTATGGTTGGAAAGAGCAGACAGGGACTTTATGACCTATCAACTTGCAATTGATCTTCAGCAAAGTATTGAAAGTATAAAATTGGATTTTAGAAAGAGTTACAAACCACTGGTAAATAAAGCTTTGAAAGAGTGGGATGTAAAGGTTTGTGAAGAGAATGTGGATGAGGTATTTGAAGAATTTAAAAACTTGCATTTTGAGGCAGCGGGTAAGCAAACAAGGAGCAAGGAGAGCTGGAACATTCAAAGAAAACAGATAGAAAATAAAGAAGCTTTTTTAGTAAGTGTAAGGGACGGCAACACATTAATTGGCGCAGGCTTATTTAATTTTTCTAGAGACATGGGGACATATTCAGTAGGAGCCTATAAAAGAGATTTATTTGATAAGCCTATTGGTCATGCTGTTCAAATGATCGCAATAAAGCAATTAAAAGATTTGGGGTGTAAAACATATATTTTAGGCCAAAAAGCCGCAGCTATTTCATCTAAAGTCTCGTCAAAAAAAGAGGCTTCTATATCTCATTTTAAAGAGGGTTTTGCGGGCTATGTCTTTGCTCAACCTCACTTAGAAATTAGTTTGAATGAATAAGCTAGCTATAGGTACCGCTCAATTTGGTATGGATTATGGCATTGGTTCTTCTCCTGGAAAGGTTAATATTAGTGAAGTAAAGAAAATTTTGGAGTACGCCAAATCAACCAATATTGATATGCTAGATACCGCATCAGCTTATGGAAAAAGCGAAAAAACTCTTGGTGAATTGAATGTTGATAAATTTAAGGTAGTGACAAAAACCAGGCATTTCAAAGCTCTGACATTAACTGATGATGATGTAAATCTTCTCAAGCATGATTTTGATAGGTCACTTCAAGATTTAAAACTCGATTCTGTGTATAGCCTTTTAATTCACAATGCTGATGATCTAATGAAGCCGGGAGCTTCAAAGATTATTGAGTTTATACAAAATCTAAAAAAAACAAACAAAATCAAAAAGATTGGTATTTCTATATATGAAAATAAACACTTAAGCTTTGCGCTCGAAAATTTTGATATTGATTTGGTGCAACTTCCTTTAAATATATTTGACAGAAGATTGATAGACAATGGAATGTTAAAATTATTGAGCCAGGAAGGTCTTGAGGTTCATGCGCGATCCATTTTTTTACAGGGATTAATCCTCATGGATAATACTAGTAGACCTCGCAAATTTGATCGTTGGAATAGCTTATGGAAATCATGGATGGAATGGCTTAATGATTATAAAATTTCTCCTCTTGAAGCGTCTATCAGGTATGCCATGTCCTTTTCAGAGATATCAAAAGTTTTGGTAGGGATAGATTCAGTAAATCAATTAATAGAGATTATGGATGCTGTATCTGGTGTTTTACCCCCCATACCAAACGACCTTTATACAGACGATTCTCTTTTATTGAATCCATCAAACTGGGATCTTATATGAGAGTTATAGCTATAGTTCAGGCAAGGCTAGGCTCAATTAGGTTACCTGAAAAAGTTTTGCAGAACATTTGTGATAAACCATTGATTGAATTATTGTTGGCGCGCCTTTCAAATTCTACTCAAATAGATGAAATTATTGTTGCTTCATCAAAAGAACCTAAGAATGATAAATTACAGTTATTTGTTGAATCTTTGGGGTTTAAATGTACAAGAGGAAGCGAAGAAGATGTATTGCAAAGATTTCATGAGTCTGCAAAAGAAATGGATGCAGATGTTGTTGTAAGAATAACAGGTGACTGTCCTTTAATTGATCCGTTAATTGTTGATCAATGCATTACAAAATTTAAAGAAAGTAATGTAGATTATTTCTCCAATATAGATCCTGCAACTTTTCCAGATGGTCTTGATGTTGAGGTCATGTCATTCAAAGCTCTTGAGCAAGCTAATTTAGAAGCTATCTCTTCTTATGATAGAGAGCATGTTACAACTTACATAAGAAATTCAGAAAATTTTTTTAAATCTTCTATCAGGCATATTGAAGACTTATCTAACTTCAGATGGACGGTTGATGAACCTGAAGATCTGAATGTTGTTAGAAAAATATTTCAGCATTTTTCACCGAATATATTTTTTTCATGGGAGCAAATACTAGACCTAAAGCTGTTAAGGCCTGAAATATTTACTGAAAATCAAACTATACTTAATAACGAGGGCGCAACTATGAGTTCAGGGCAAAAATTATACAAAAGAGCAAAAAGGATCATACCTGGCGGCAATATGTTGTTATCAAAAAGACCTGAAATGTTCTTGCCTGAGAAATGGCCATCTTATTTTAGTAAATCTAAGGGATGCAAGGTCTGGGATTTAGATGGAAATGAATTTGTTGATACTTCTATGATGGGCATTGGGACTAATATTCTTGGTTATGGACATCCTGAGATTGATGGGGCAGTACAGAAGATCATTCAAGATGGAAATATGTCCACTTTAAATTGTCCAGAAGAGGTTTATTTAGCTGAAAGACTCGTTGAATTGCATCCTTGGGCAAATATGGTTAGGTTTGCTAGATCAGGCGGAGAAATCAATTCCGTAGCAGTCAGAATAGCCAGAGCTTCAACAGGTAAGGACAAGATTGCTGTTTGTGGTTATCATGGCTGGCATGACTGGTACATATCCAGTAATCTTAATAATAATCAGAATCTAGATCAGCATCTATTGCCAGGATTAAACCCTAGCGGAGTTCCAAAGGCATTAGCTGGAACAGCATTACCTTTTGAATACAACAAAATAACTCAATTAGAAAAATTAATTAATCAAAATAAAGGTGAAATTGCTGCTATCAAAATGGAGGTTTCTAGAAACACTGGTCCCAAAGATAATTTTTTACAAAATGTCAGAGATCTGGCCTCAGAAAATAATATTGTTTTAATTTTTGATGAATGCACCTCTGGTTTCAGAGAAACATTTGGTGGTCTACATAAAAAATATAATGTTCAGCCAGACATCGCAATTTTTGGTAAGGCAATGGGCAATGGGTATGCAGTTACTGCTTGTCTAGGTACAAGCGAAGTGATGCAGGCTGCACAAAAAACCTTTATAAGCTCAACATTTTGGACTGAGAGAATCGGTTCCGCTGCAGCATTAAAAACATTAGAGGTGATGGAGAGGGAAGAATCTTGGAAGTATATATCTGAAAAAGGTAATTACATTTCTAATCAATGGCAGGCTCTTGCCAAAAAATATGATTTGGAAATCAACACTTGGGGTATTCCTGCGTTGAGTGGATTTACATTTAATTCTAAGGATGCCCTTGCTTATAAAACTTTAATTACGCAAGAGATGCTAAAAAAAGGCTTTCTTGCAGGAAATAATATTTACGTTTGCATGGAGCACACTCAATCCATAATTGATAACTATTTGGCTAATCTTGATCCAATTTTTTCATTAATTAAAGATTGTGAGAATGGGCTAGACGTTAATTCAATTTTAGAAGGCCCAATATGTCATAGTGGATTTAAACGCTTGAATTAATGAAAGCAGTTTTTCGTGTTGATGCCTCTTTAAAAATTGGTTCTGGCCATGTAATGCGATGTTTAGCTCTTGCAAATACTCTAAAAAATAATCATTTTATAGTCGAGTTTATATGCAGAAAGCATGATGGAAATCTTATTGATAGAATTTGTGAGGAGGGTTTTAAAGTTCACGAGCTTCAACTTGGGAGTGAAGATAACACTGATCACGAATTAGAGCACTCAAGTTGGCTTGGGGTCTCGCAAAAACAGGATGCAGAAGATTGCATTAATGTTCTTAACAATGAATTAGTTGATTGGATTGTCGTGGACAGTTATGCATTAGATAAAGTTTGGCACGGCTCTCTAAAGCCTTTCTGTTCAAGATTAATGGTTATTGATGATTTGGCTGATAGAAATTACCAATGCGATATATTACTTGATCAAACTTTTGGAAGAGATAAAACAGATTACGCAAATCTTACTCCAAGCAATTGTCAGAGCCTAGTGAGCTCAAAGTATGCGCTTCTCAGGCCGGAGTTTGCTGACCTTAGGTCTGAAAGCTTGGCAAGAAGAAAGCATCCTAAGCTGAACCATTTGCTGATTAATATGGGTGGTATTGATGCTGCCAATATAACTGAAATAATCTTAGATCATCTGCAGATTTCTGATCTAAAAAAAGAATTAAATATTACCATCATCATGGGAGAAAATTCTCCACATTTACAAAGTGTTCGCAATAAAGCTTCTGCACTGAAACAAAAAACAAAAGTGTTGGTTGGTGTGAAAAATATGGCTCAAATTATGACAAGCGCCGACATTGCAATTGGCGCATCTGGTTCAACTACATGGGAGCGTTGCTGCTTAGGGCTGCCTTCAATTCAATTAGTTATTTCAACAAATCAAGAATTTCTAGCTCAAATTTTACATAACAATAAAATTATTAAGCTTTTACAAGAAGTCAAAGAGGTTTCTTACTTACTTGAAAGCGCAGAAGACTGGATGAAGGATGTTGGATCTTTATGTGCTGAAATATGCGATGGTCTTGGTACTAACAGGGTATTAAATAAGATGACAAATAAAATAATACTGTTAGAAGATTTTAATGAAATTGAATTATGTAACTATACAACTTTAAATCAAGATGATGTACGTTTGGCATTAGAGATGCGCAATCATGAAGAGATTAGGTCTTGGATGTATAATCAAAAGCATATCCCCTTGCCAGAACATCTTAGTTTTATTGATAAGCTGGGAACTAAAACAAAAACTCGTTATTTTTTGGTGAAGCAGAAAGGTCATGTTTTAGGATCAATTAATTTTTCAAAAATAAAATATGGAAATTCTGTAGATTTTGGAATTTATGTAAATCCATTATCACAATTAAAAGGCCTAGGTAAAGTTCTTGAAGCGGCAGGATGTGAATATGCATTTAAGGATTTAGGAGTAGAAAAGATTAATCTAGAGGTATTCGAAAGTAATAAAAAAGCAATTGATTTTTATACAAGATGCGGATATGAATTTGTTAATAAGACTATAATCAATGACCAAAATGTTATTTGTATGACAAAACAAAAGAGTTAAATTATTTTATGAGTGAGTTTATAAAAATTAATGATAGAAAAATAAGCGTAGATTATCCACCCTATATTATTGCCGAGATGTCTGCAAACCATAATCGTAGCATTGATAATGCCTTCAAGATTATTGATATTGCTAAGATATCCGGAGCAGACGCTATCAAATTACAAACATATCATCCGGACACTATTACAATGAATATGAACACTCCTGAATTCATTATTAATGGAGGATTATGGGATGGTCAGAGCTTATATGAATTATATGAAAGTGCTTTTATGCCATGGGAATGGCACAAGCCACTTTTTGATCATGCCAAAAAAAGAGATATCACAATCTTTAGCTCACCTTTTGATAGCACAGCCGTTGATTTATTAGAGGATTTAAATGCTCCAGCATATAAAATTGCTTCATTTGAGGCGATCGATCTTCCCTTGATCGAATATGTGGCGAAAACTGGAAAACCAATGATTATTTCAACTGGTATGGCAGATGCAGAAGAAATAGAAGAGGCTATTTTAATGGCTCAACATAGTGGATGTAAGGAACTTGCAATTCTCCATTGTGTTAGCGGCTATCCAGCGCCTGCAGATGAGTATAATTTAAATACATTAGCAGATATGAAAGAGAAATTTGGTTTGGTGGTGGGATTGTCTGATCACACTACTGATAACATTACTGCAATTACTAGCGTTGCACTAGGCGCTTCCATCATAGAAAAGCATGTGACTTTAGATAAAAATGGAGGAGGGCCAGATGATTCCTTCTCCCTTGAACCAAAGGATTTAAAGCAATTATGTATCGGGGCTAAGAATGCTTGGAGTGCTCTTGGTAAAGTAGACTATTCCAAAAAAACTAGCGAAAAAGAAAATGCTAAATTTCGTCGTTCTTTATACTTCATTAAAGATATCCGCCAAGGGGAGTTGATAACTCAGGAGTATGTCAAAAGTATTAGGCCTGGTTATGGTTTAGCTCCAAAGCATTATCATGATATTATCGGCAAAAAAGCATCCCAAGATGTTTCTCTTGGTACTGCAGTTAAATGGGCTCATATAGAAAAATGAAAAAAATAATATGGATAGATGTCGGCACACACTTTGCACAAGAGCATGGTTCCATCTTTTCTTCCAATGCAAGCTTTTATATATTTTTATTAAGACGTTTAATCTCTTCAAAAGTTTTTAAAAGAGGGAAATTTGTTGATCTCCTTGAGCTAAAAGATATCATTGTAAGTAGGCACAAAATAAGAAAATATTCTAATAATTTTTACTCAATATTTATTGAGGCAAATCATAAAATAGCTCGTCAAAGAAAATTCTATCCAGAAGCAGATATTTTTTTTAATATTGCTTTAACTAACGATTATCATCAACCAACATCTATTGCAAAATTATATCTTGGTGATGGCAGAGACTATTCACAAGGTAGTTCAATATTCTTAGAAAAACACAATGTTACTCAAAACGATTTTGTTGCAGCATTTGGATCTTCAGCTCAGAACTTTTTTACAGCGATAGCTGAATATTTAAGTGAGCAATTTGATGATTATGTTGTGATGCTTAGATTAAACTGTGAAGGTGTTGAAGATGATGTAATTTACTCGGCACACAATAGCTTTGGGGAAAAATTAGAGTTGATTTCTGGCTCTTTAAAAGATGTATCAGAAGTAAAAGGTATGGATGCATATGAAAAGCTTAATAATTATATGAATAATAATGGAATAACATTCGCAAAGTTTTATGCTCCTATATATTCTTGGTTAGAGGGGCATAAAGCTATATTAGAGCTTCTTAAGAAAATATCTTAAACTAGAAGCATACACTCCTTACAATTTTATTTTTTGTTGATGGCTATGACTAATATATTATGCTTTGATTCTATACACATAATCAAACCATTCAGAATAATCTATATACGCATAATTCAAAGATTGCTTGAAGTCACCAATACGCCTAAAAAGAGATTAATTTTATACAGGCTAGATAAAGAAAATTTCTTTATTCGCGATGATAGAAACATAAGCGGAATATCAATAGGCGTGGATGCTGAAACTATTGATGCAGAAAGCATAAAATTTTACCGTTATTTAGAGAAAACAATAAGCTGTCCCGAAATAACAATTAAAAATCAACCCCTGTACAGCCTATACACTAGGCAAATGAAATTAAAACTTGCTGAAGTTTTAAAATGCACATATAGAATAATTAGGATAGCAAATGAAAGCAGTCAAGCTCTAGAGATTGTTTCTGATAAACAAACAATAGAAATTATTAAACAAGCTTTTATATTTCTGGAATATAAATCAAATAAAATTAAGTGGGTTTCAAAAAAAAGCTTAACATTATTTACTAGCTTAAACTCAATTCTGATGAGATTAGCAGCTATTGCAAGAATGGTCATTACCCCTCACACTTTGCCCAATGTATATTTTGTTAAACATATAAGCTCAGATCTCCCGTCAATCCTAATATCAATGCCCAGAAGAAGGCCTGATGATTTTTATAACAGTTATATCAATCAGCTAGATGGAGAATTTAATATTTACATCTACAGTGTTGGCTTTATAAAAAAAATGCCTGCTGGCTACAAGCAAATTAAAATAAAACGAAGTTTTGCGATTATACATGGCTTATTTAAACTCAAATACATGTTTTTAACTCCTGATAGCTATATTGCTGATGTACTATTAATCTTCAAGAATCATAATAACCTCAACATCAGTCTTGATGCAGTAAATACTATGTATGAGAATAAAATTGATGCTCATATAAGTAGATTGCAGACAAATGTACTTGATAATTTTCTAGCAATAGTTGCTCGAAAAAAAAGAGTTTTTGTTTTTGGTGATGTGATGGAAGAAATATTTTATTGTGATGGAGGAGTGTGCTCCTCAAAATCTAACTTTTCGGAGTCAATCAAATTAGCATTTAAAAATGATTCTCAAATAGCTTTCAAGGGGCTTAACTCCAATATCAACTATCGTCTTTCAAACTTCACTCTTCAAGAAGATAGGTACATTCATAAATTAGCTGGCATTGACTTTATTAAAAAAGTTATTTTCTATGCCTCAGATCCATCAAAAGATCAGTCTCAACGATATCTAACTGAAAAATTTCTTTTCAATCAATTTTCCAAGCAATTTGAATATATTTTTGTAATCAAGACGCACACTCAGGATGATGGGATGATTACATTTTTAGCCTACTTAGATGCTGGATCTCCCGCCAACGTAGTATTAATTGGAGATGAAACTCAAAAAAATAATATAGCATCTGAACAATTTCAAATATTTCCTGGCTTTGATTTCAATTCAGCAATCGCTTCCAGCAATGGGTTTCTCACATCCTCATCCTCATCTATTCTTCAATCAATACTGCTCGGAACAAAATCAGGCATTGTAGACCTTTTTAAGAACAATTTTTACGGCTTTCTCATTCAAAATAAGGCAGCAATTTTGATAAATGATAGAAATAGCCTAATCAATTATCTTGGTAATGATTCTTTAGAAATAAACAATGATACTCTCGAATTTTGCGGTTTGAAAAGCCAAAGCAAATTCGACTTAGGTATACATTTAAGCACCGGCATAAAGCAATACTATCAATAACAATGTTTATTATTAAGGATTTGTTCAAAA
>Ga0222717_10000580_pt1 | contig 31188 bp, 20 predicted proteins | sample C33_18DmetaG_FD_165053 | JGI IMG/M metagenome (GOLD analysis project Ga0222717, IMG submission 165053) | Estuarine water microbial communities from San Francisco Bay, California, United States - C33_18D | ecosystem: Environmental > Aquatic > Marine > Unclassified | place: USA: California... | reverse complement strand
TTTGGACAAGAATGGAGGAAATATAGTGAATGTTGATGATCTGCGAATATGGGACAAGGCACTAACACAAGCAGAGATATTATCTTTATACAATGGAAGAACTTCTGATGAAACTATAGGAGAAGGTTTCAATAAACCATTAGAACCAACTGAAGCAGAGATACAATATGGACAGAATACTTACAACTTTCCTTTCACGTCGGACGCAAGTACAATACAATCTTCGTTAGAACAAGATATCAACATTGGCACTGGAAATGTAGGTGTGAGTGGTAGTGATATGAACTTCCAAATAGAGTTCAAGAATGAGAGAGGTGGAAAACCTTTGCCTTTATCCTTGACGAGTAATTCTATACCAGCAGGAGGAGAATCTACGTTAACCGAAATCCAACCAGGGTTAGATGGAGGTGTATATTCCATGACTATAAATACAAGTGGATCGATAATAAATCTTATAGATGCTAATAGTAAAGTAATAACAAATGACGACGACATAAGGGTAGGAATGCAAGCAGGTGCGGTAGAAATACAAAATAACTCAACATCAGCGCTAGACATCTCGGGTGCTAAGATAATAGAGTGGAGAAATAAAGTATAATGGCTAAGTTATCAAACGAAACCTTATCTGGTTTAACGAGTGGTATTACTACTGAAAACGTGAGTAATACTCCATGGGCAGATTCTACCATGAAGTCAATCCATGGTCAGACTACAGGTCCAAAGATGGTTCAATTGTTCACGAAAGAAGCAGAAGCAGACGCAAACCTTTCAACTGGTCTTGATTCCGATGACGATTGGCAATATGATGACAAGAGGGATAAGGGAAACTTCCCTATCACTCATGCAGTAAGGGTTGACGATAATAATCTCTATTTTAGAAGTGAAGGTGTGAGTAATATACCAGTAGGACAATTAGAATTCAATGGACTAGGAATCATCGGAGATGGTTCTGTAAATACTTCTACGACACGATGGAATGAGGGTGATTTTCTAACATCCAATACATCCAGTCCTAATTATCAAGTTAGTGCTTCTAGTGAGTTCGATGCTAGTTATAGAGCATTCGAAGCATTTGACAATGACGTACCTAATGCTTGGAGCACAGTGGGAGGTGCTTTCTCGGGAGGAGTAGGAAACTCATGGTTAGAAGTAACTTTGACGGAGGCACTTATATTCAATAAATATATGATTGAAATGGCAGGGACTAACAATGCAGACGTTTGGGTGATAGAAGCAAAGTTGGAAGTTGCTGATGATTGGGTTGAATTAGATTCTGTAACAGGAGGTGCTTTTGTAGGGATAGCATACCACACCTTCACAAACACCACTCCTTATAAACATTATAGAATTCGAGTGACACAATTGGATACTTCTGGAACTATTTTATCATTCGATCAATTATCTTTCATTGAAGCAACACCCCCTCAAAATGTTCAAGTGGGTTCTATTGATGCAGGAGGCATTGAATTATTGACAAGCATACTTTCTTTGTCTGGTAGCACTCAAGGACAAGCACTCAATGATATAATGACTGCAATCAATAATGGTCCAACTGATGTTACTGCAACACAAAACCCAGATTATCCCGAAAGGATCAAATTGACAGGAACAGACGCAACCTTTTCGGATGCCCCCATAACTGTAACTACGCAAGCAGTTGATCTAACTAAACTCACTGATTTCACATCCTATGACGATGGTAGTGTTGTTGTCCTTGGACCAGAGAGTTTAGTGATTGAGAAATTAGATTTATCTACTGGTGTTACATATTTTCACTCTAGTTCAGAGGTAGCAGGGTATGAAGCAGAGAAGGCATTCAATGGAGTATTGACTCTTCCAGATTATTGGCAAATACCCGCTGGAGCAGGACATGTGGGAGTAGACCTTGGTGTTGGCAAGGGACGAACAGTTGTGAGATATAGATTATCCTCAACAGGATCAAACACGATGCCAGATGTTTTTACTTTTGAGGGAAAACAAGTAGCAGACGGTCCTTGGACAGTATTGGACAGTGTTTCTTATACACCTGTTGAAAATGAACTTTCTGAATACTTCTTGATAGATAGTCCTGCTAATTATGAGATGTATCGGATCAACGTCACTGCTACCACTGGCAATGCTATAAATGTCACTAGAATAATAGAGTTGGAAATGGATGCTACCTATGTCTCTCAAGTAGAAGATACTTTGGGTATTTTCACAGGTGCTCAGATAGTAGACACCTTTGATAACACGTATCATATTACAGACATTACAACTGTTGAAGGTGTTTCTGGATCTGATAAGTCACAGATAACAGTATTGGAAACTCTTCCAATTGATGCTGAATGGGAAGTGAAACGTATTGCTAACGCAGAGACATATAAAACATCCGGGGTTGCTGAATTTGACCCTCCTACTTCTAGGGTCGCTGCTTCTTTTGGGTCGGGGACATTTGCGTCAGGGTCTATAAATATATCAAATTTAGGTGCTACTTCGCAAAACGCTATAAGCACGGAAGATTATGCGTTAACGATAGGGACGTCGGTAAAGTTCGCATTTAACAGTGCTGTTAATTTTGATGGAATGGGATTTATAAAGTCTGATATCGCGGTAAATGGGTTTGATAGGACAGACACGGGAATAGGCTCATTCGCTATATTTCTCGACGCTGGTTCTGCTACATCTCCTGCTTATGCGTATGTTGATGGGGGGCAGGTGGCTGTGGATGCTTCCAACCATGGTTCGGGAACTTTTTACATTGAGTATGTAGGTGATGGTAACTTCGATTTTTATAAGAACGATACTACTTTCTTGGGTCAAGTGTCCACGACACTACAGGATGGCGATAGGGTCAAGTTGACTGCTCAGTCGGGTATGATATCTACGTCATGTGAAGTATATTTAACGGATTGGGAAGAACCTGTGCTTAGTGATGGTGGATTTCGACTTCTAAAGCAACAACTAGAAGAACAACATCCATTTAGTAGTGACTTGTTCTCTGCTGCTACTGAAGGTCCAAACGTCAATAGACTACTTAGTAGTCCTGTGACAAGAACTATAACGATAGATAGGGTATTCACTAAGACAGGGGCAAATCCTACTGTTAATGTATATACCTTTACTAACATAGTAGGATCGGTAGGGGATGTGACATTTTTAAAAACTGCCGTTCTAGTAGGGAGTAATGGAGACACGCATGAAATACAACTAGATAGTCCAATCACCTTATTGGAGGGAGAGGGACTTGCTTTATCCTCTGTTACCGGTGGCATCTATCATGAATCTTCGGTAGGTATATCGAATACACTATTGGTTGCTAATTTCACCACTGATGGTTCCTATACATTAGAGTTGGGAGGTAATACCAGAAGGGCGGTGACTTATGGTGAAGTAATACCTCCAGATCAAAACCACTTCCATACATTAGCACCTAATGGGCAAGATGCAATCTTAACGAAACCATCTACGTCAGCACAAGTAACTAACTTTGGGTTTAGATTGCCTGATAATAGTGCTTCGTCGGTTGAGATGTATGGGGAAGAGGGATACATGGCATTTGCTACAGAATTCAACCTTGACATGACACCAAAGAACTGTGTAATCTATAATAAGACATTAGAACAAAGAGAAGTCATTGCGACCTCTATTGCGTCAGATAGAGGCGGTATTGGCGAGGATGGTGAATGGTGGTATAGAAGTGAGACCACTGAATATTTCAATGACTCAGATCCAAAACCTGGGCCTCATGATGTTTCAGAAACAGCAGAGTTTAATGTTGGAGCATACCAAACAAATGCTACTACTCCTTATGTTATAGATGCTCTAACGACACGTGGGAGTGGTGGCGACGAACCATACATTGCATTCAATGGTTCAGAAGGTGACTCGTATAGAACCAGTGGTAGCGCACCAGGATGGTTGGAGATCGACCTTGGTGTGGATAATGAGAAAGTATTCTCGAAATATAGACTCCGAGGAGGACCATCTGCTGACCATACTCCAGATGATTTCACTATCGAAGGATCTTTTGATGGAGACAATTGGGATGTGCTAGACACCCAAACGTCAGCAAGCGCCGTTGCATTTACAGGACTAGACGTAGATATTCCAGAAGGACTACAAGATCGTTATAGATTCTATAGAATAGCATGGACTTCGTTAGGTGGTGCCGTTTCCGATGGCGGTTTCAACGAACTGAAGTTCTACGAACCAATTGGTTATGTAACCACATTTGATAGTCGTCCTCAAGGAGGAACTATAGATCCAGCGTTGCTTGTAGTGAAAGATGAAGTTGATGCAGCTTACAATCTATCAACAGCAGGTGCTTTCAACATAGAAGTTAATGTTGATGGGGCAGGGTTTGATAACCCCAGAGATATATCCTTTTTTATCTTGGAGGACGATATCGTATTTAGTAATAGCATCCAATTCAAAATAATACCAGTTGACTTAGCAGATCTTGTGGGAGATATAACTATATCCATTAAAGGAAAGGTGTGGTCCCCTTCTAAGGATCAGGCAAGAGTGTACGCAGAAGCGTTGGAAATGGACGCAGATAATAGAAATCCTGCTACTTATTTCACATACCAACATCCTTCTATCCTAACTCAAGAGCAATGGGGTAAATTATTCTTTGGCACGGATAAGTTTGCTCCCTTCATAGGGGTTAGAAGTACAACAGGCGGAGCACCATCATTCACAAATATTTGGACGCAATTTTCATCTATTCTAAGAGATATTAAGTTGGGTACAGGATCGGTGACAGTTGAACCAATTATAGGAAGCACAGAAATCCAACTAACGAATGTCTCAGGTGACTCGATTGATGGACAAGTAGTGGCTTACGTATTAGGATAAGAGGTATAAATAACTACGATGCAAGCTAAAAACACAACCCTCTCATTCGTAAAAGGCGTAAGTAGTACCCCTACTCACTCCGATGACATACATTTATTCAATGATGTAAGTGACGAGAAGTTCAAATACGTCAATTCTTCTGGTGATTCGAAAGTCTTGGTCACAGAAGATCAACTTCCTGGTTTTGGCCCAGCATATGCACTTGAGAGTGAACTTATTGCTCTTAGTGGAGATCTACAAGACCAAATAGATACTAAGTTAGATACAGCCACATTCGCGGCTTTGAGTGGAAGTAGTGATCTCCAAGCCCAAATAGATACTAAGTTAGATACAGCTACATTTGCCGCTTTGAGTGGAGGCGGTTCTGGTGGAACTGACTTTACTCCTCTTTATCCTTTGATATTAGAAGATGACGATTTAGAATTGGTGCTAGATCCTTCTTCTTTGGAATCTGCGTTGGTCGAGGGGGTTGTTGGGGCTGCTAATATTTCTGGTTGCGGTATCCTTTCAGGCATCCAAGGTAATAGTTTAGTCGATGCGACAGTTTCATCTACTGATGCAGTTTGGAGAGCTTATGACAATTCCAATCAATATACAGGCTGGACTCCTGGTTTTAACTATCAACTTGATTTCACAGTTGATGAGAAAGTGGGTAGTGATGATTGGTTATTTATTTATTTTCTAAGGAATTTTTCTTTTGGTTGTGGAAACGTTAGGGCCGATATACCTAACGCAGACAGGATGTATATCCAAATGAACCCAACCTATAATGGTGGTACAGCGTTGCGTTATGGTTACAATCAGACGAGCGGAGGTGATGGTATAGGTTATAAGCCATGGTCCGCTGGTCAACGAGTTAGGGTGACGATAGACACTGTAGGTTTCTTAACTTACTATATAGACTCGGTTTTCCAATTTACTTATCAGTTGTCGGAAGATTACCATGATATTCTTTTTGCGACTCAAGGTACAAGTGATATCAATTTTAGTGATTACCAATGGGGTTCTCCTGGTTTAACTCTTGTGGATAGTGGGGTGACAAATGGCACGTACACATATCCTAATATTACAGTAGATGCCAAAGGACGTTTGACTAGTGCTTCCGATGGCACTACACCTCTTTTACCTTCCAATGACCTAAGTGATGTAAGTGATGCGCCAGCCGCACTCTCTAATCTTGGAGGGGTTTCCCTCACCTCTCTAAATGCACTTTCTGGTGATTACGTAAACATCATAGGCGACACCATGACTGGTCCACTTGATATTGATGGTACTAGTGCGAAAATAAGTGTAGAGAATACTAATGGTGGGACACTCGCGGAATTTGGTGATGGTACAAATTCATTGAGAATAATAAATTCTTCCAATATACAGACACTACAAACTATCGGAAGTAATAACACATTGGATATCGTTCGTGGTGGTTCTAGTAGAATAACGTTAAGTGGTAATAGCGTGATTGTGGGTAATGGTACAACCACTGATTTAGATGTTCGGGGTGACGTGGAAGTAGAAGGTGACCTAGTAGTAAATGGTACAACCACTACAGTTAACTCAGAAGAAGTGTTGATAGAAGACAACATCATTACATTGAATAGTAACATGAGTGGTTCCCCTCCATCCTTCTTAGAGTCAGGTATTAAGGTCAACAGAGGAGATGAAGATCCATACTACTTCACGTTTAATGAAGATAATCTAACTTTCTCTATTGGGGTTAGTGGCATTAGTGGTGACGAGAGACAGGCAGTTGCTACAAGAGAAGATGGTATCGTAGATAACAACCTTGTTTATTGGGATGCTAATGATAACATCTTTAGGGATATGGGTATCTCTACTCCTATTTCTGGTGGGTTTGTCAAGACTATTGGCGACACCATGACAGGCCCTTTGACGATAAAGGAGGATATATCAAATACTTTCCCAATCGAACTCCTCAACTCTAGTGATAATGGGGTTAAGTTTAATATTAATGGAGGTCATACATTTTTAAATTTTACGGGCGCATCAACGAATTATACACTCCAAGGGTTTAACACATTATCGCATAACGCAACCAAGGGTGTAGTTATTGCGGGAGATAGTTCTAAAAATTATAGTTCATCTAATGACGTTAGAATTCCAGCAGACACAACCATCGATGTAGGGGACTTCCTTATTAACGAAGGGGATTTAACTGTAACATCAATATCTGGCGCAGGCGGGAATCTCCTAACAGTAGATTCTAATGGTAAATTGATCGATACTGGAATTGCATACGATAATATTTCCGAAGGTATTTCCATTAGTGGAGCAGAAGGTAAAGTCCTAACCACAAATTCAAGTAATGAGATAGTTGCTAGTCACAGAGAAATCGCAGGGGTTACTTGGTCTTCGGTAGACCTTACTCTTCCTATTAGTGGTGCTAATAACCCAGATAATAACGATAGTTGGACTTCTGTGTGTTATGGCAATGGTCTATTTGTAGCAGTTAGTAATTCTGGCGACAGAGTAATGACCTCTCCAGATGGTATCAACTGGACAGTAAGAACTGCAGCTAGTGACAACGATTTTTGGGCTTCTGTGTGTTATGGCAATGGTCTATTCGTAGCAGTTGGGTCTGGGGGTGGAAGTGACAGAGTAATAACTTCTCCAGACGGCATCAACTGGACAGCAAGAACTGCTGATAGCGATTTTACAGAAGTGATTTATGCAAAAGGTATGTTTGTTGCAGGTGGTTCCAATGGGGCCAAACCTGTATTCACATCCGTAGATGGTGTTACTTGGGTGGATGTAAATGCTAATATAACTGGTTTGATAGATTGCTTAACATATGGAAATGGTTTATTTGTAGCGGGTGGAACTGGAGGGTCTTCAAACGATGTGTGGGTTTCTGAGGATGCTATTGATTGGACGCAAATAACAATTACAGCGGGTTACTGGCAAAGTGTTGTATATGCTAATGGTCTTTTTGTTCTTGCCGACAACCAAAGTGACAAAATCATAACTTCTCCAGATGGTTACAATTGGACAGTAAATAATGTTGCTAGTGGTGATTGGAATAGTTTGGTATATGGTGATGGGTTATTTGTTGTAGTTGGTTGGGCGGGAAATAGAATCATGACTTCTCCAGACGGATTCACTTGGACTAATGTAGACGCAGCTGGTAATAATGACACTTGGAACTGTGTAACTTACGGTAATGGTATGTTCGTTGTGGTTGGTAATTCTGGAGATAGAGTAATGATTTCTGGTAAAATGAACGAAATACACACGGATTACTTGAACGATAAAGAACAAATCAATAGAGACTTGGTTGTTAATGGTGCGTTGACTGTATCTGGCGATATTAGTGGTGCTAACTTCTTTGGTGATGGTTCTAATTTGTCTAACCTCCCTAGTGAATTTTCGACTACAACAAATCCTTCCATAAGTGGTTCGTCCCAAGAGTTAGACTCATTAGCAGACACATCAGCGGATGCGTCGGAATGGTTAGTGTCTATTAAGAGCGATATAGGTACTAATATTAGAGCATCGAAAGTCCTTGCTACATGGGATGCTTCTAATACAGTAGTTTATACAGAAACCTCTACGACAGACATCGGAGATACTAGTGACGTTGTTCTTAGTGTAGATGAGAATGCCAACAATATAAGACTATTGGCAACAACTACAAGTGGTCAAGAATGGAACATTAAAACAAAGAGAACGGACTTGTGATTAAAGTTAAGAAAATTTCTATCTTCCAGTTCATTAAGCACATGCTTACATCTAGACGTAAGTATCTAGGGTTTACATGGGGAGACCAAGTAGAAGTCTTCGAAGTTAACTTTCCTTTTTTCGGTGCCAAGAGAAGAGACAAGACTATCATTCATGAGATCGGCCATTTGGAAATAAACGAAGATGAATTAAGATATGACTATCACGTTCATTATGATAAAGTAACTAGGCATGGTCTAAAACAAAATAGATGGCATTGCATACCTATGAGGGAATGGGAATACACTAATGACCCCTTTAAGTTATTGGTATAAATAACATTAATCATCTGTGTGGAGAGTGAAGCGAGATGTCAAACGAATTTAAAATAAAGAAAGGTCTAATTGTAGACGGAGATATCACCGCTGCTAATACAGTCAATGCGTCTCAAGTATTAGTCAATGGTGTCCCCGTTGCTATTAGCGGTCAAGGTGGTGGAGGGAGTAGTCTTTCTAATGTCGCTGACGAGACTACGGGAAGTGCCACTGGTGTAAGACTAGGGTATGTTAGTGGAACATTTGAGGTAATCGCATCAGGGGATTATGCAGTTGCTGAGGGGGCAGGCACACAGGCTACTGGTAGTCAATCTCATGCTGAGGGCATAGGTTCAAAAGCAACTGGTGCATACTCTCACGCGGAAGGTAACTATACTTCGGCTGGTGGTCCCGGTTCCCATTCCGAAGGTATTGGAACCATAGCATTGGGTGATTTTTCACACGCAGAGGGTCAAAATACTAGGACAACATCTGGGAGTGATGCTAAAGCTACTCACGTAGAAGGATGCGCAGTCATCGCTGGTGGTATAATAGTAGAAGGAAATGGGTCTACTCAGGGTCATGGCGGACACGCTGAAGGGTACTCAAAGGATGCACTATCAACTGGAAGGATCATAGTATCTAACCGTGGCGCTCATGCGGAAGGATACGCTAAGGTTAACCAAGGTATTCGTTCAAGTGGTAAAGGTTCTCACGCAGAAGGAACTGGAACAACTGCAAGTGGAGATTACTCTCATGCAGAAGGATATAAGACAACCGCAATTGGAAACTTCTCCCATGCTGAAGGGAGAGATACGACATCCATAGGTGGTTATGGATCTCATGCTGAAGGATACGTATCTGTGGCATCTGCTTATGGATCTCACTCTGAAGGTGGAGCAACAACCGCAAGTGCCACCTATTCCCATGCTGAAGGTAAGCATTCTACTGCAATGGGAGACTCTTCACATGCAGAAGGTGATTATACTGTTGCTAGTGGTACTCATGGATCACATGCAGAAGGTTACAGGTCAGTTGCATCATTAAAATCGCAACATGCCCACGCTGGTGGTATGTTTACTGTCTCATCTGATTCTCAATACTCAAGATTTGTAATGAGGGGAGACACAACAACGGTCACTTCAGAAGATTTGGTATTACCAGAAAGATTCACAATAGATGATGAAACAACAATTGCTTTTACGGTTACTTGTGTTGCAAGGCAAGATACTGGAGCAGGAAACGCAATGTTTAAGAAAACAATACTTCTTATGAGAGATGCAGGAACTGTAACAGCGACTACAGAAGTTAATCTTTTAGGTACAGACCAACTAGAAGGTGGAGCAACTGGAGGAAGTGATTGGACTTGTGTATTGGGAGCAGATGATACTAATAAATCATTAAAAGTAACAATCACTGGTGAAGGATCAAAGAATATCCGTTGGGTTGCAACTGTTGAAGCAACTCAAGTAAAATATTAAAATATGTGATATAATTACTCTATATGAGTGATTGTATAAACATAAGACTAGACGCAAACGCATTGGGTGATAATGTATGCTGGGTTCCAATAATTGAAGAATATAGAAAACAAACAGGTAAAACAGTTTTAGTATCTACGTTCTTCAATCAGTTATTTGCTCCTGTTTATCCAAACTTGATCTTTTGTCAACCCAACAACATTTTACACAACATAGAACGAGTGTATATAGGTGTCTCAGTAGATAATGATAGGGATAATCAATTTTCTCATAAGAATTGGAGAACCCAACCATTACAGAAGGTAGCAAGTGATGTATTAGGGATGGAGTATGAACCAATCCAACCAAAGGTTTATATCCCAGATATTGAGATACCTTTTGACAATTACATTTGCATCTCAGAACACACCTCAAGAAAGTCTAAATATTGGCACTATCCTAATGGTTGGCAAGATGTTGTAGATTATTGTAACTCCCAAGGGATAAAGGTTGTTGTATGTAGTAAGGAACCAACGAACTTAAAGAATGTAATTGATAGAACTGGCGATCATCCATTGATTAATAGAAGTGCATTGATTAATAAAGCAAGGGCATTCATTGGAACTAGTAGTGGTTTATATTGGGTGGCTCAGGGAGTCGATACCCCTTCTCTATTAATATCTGGTTCAACAGATCACGACCATGAATATGTTTGGAATGGCTTTAGGATCTCAACCCCATGCGGTTTTTGTGCTGGTTGCATGACAAATGATTTGTACCCATTCAACGATGAATTGGATTGCCCAGAGAATAAAGATTATGAATGTTCAAGGGAAATAACTTCAGAAATGGTTATAATCAAACTTAAAGAACTACTATAAATATAAAGGTCACTAAGGAGAATAATATGGCGCTTACCACAGAAGAATTATTAACTATTAAAACTAAGATCGAGACCGATAAGGTTAGACCTATGCAAGCAATTAGGGAACTATTTCCTAATGAGAACTTTCAAGAAGTAAGACAGCAACTTTTCGGAACATATGACAGACAGGAGTTGTTATCTAATTTCACCCCACCTGCACCAGTTGAACCAACACCAGAAGAAAAGTTGGCAAGGGTTAATAGACAACTTGAGATGATTGAACAAAGAAAAGCAAGACTTGTACAAGAGAAGACTGACCTAGAAGGATAGATATTATTAAAGAAGGTTTTAATGGTGCAGTATATGGCATTCTTAACGGTCATGGCAGAAGTAAAAATTGCAAAGGACATACCTTTAGATATGCTACCGAAGAAGAAATAAAAAAATTTAAAGGATAGTTATGCAAAGAATACAATTTTTATCAGGTTTACCACGCTCGGGATCGACGCTGGCACTTCAGGTACTAGGTCAAAACCCAATGTTCCATCCTACACCGACTAGCGGATTGATAAATTTTGTAATGTCGAGCAAAAAATCGTGGAAGCAAAACAACGAATTTTCCGCCCAAGGATTGGAAACGATTGAACCAAGAATACATACTGCATTTAAGGGTATGATTGAAGGATTCTATGAAGAAGAGTTGGGTGAAGGTAAGATTGTGTGGGAAAAAAGTAGGGGGTGGATGTGTTATATTGAATATCTTAAGGAAATTTTTCAAGACCCAGATATTAAAATTGTATGCATGATTAGGGATATCCGTGCAATACTAGCATCTTTCGAGCGTTTGTACAGATCCAGAAATTTATCCTATCCAGAGTTCCCAGATGCTGATTTCGTTGAATCCCAAACTGTTGAAGGTAGAGCGAACATTCTTTTAAGGAAGGATGGGGTTGTTGGTTTACCCATTACTAGGTTACAAGATGCTCTCAGAAGGCATCCAGATAACATTGTGCTGGTATCATACCAAGGGTTGTTGAACGACCCTAAAGGGGTGTTTAACTACTTGCATGAGCATTTAGAGTTGCCTAGTTATGATTATGATTTTAACAATGTCAAACAAGTCACGAATGAACTAGATGTTTACCATGGGTATAAGGGTTTGCATGATATTAAGGAAGGTCCAATAACTCCACCAGAAGAACTCCCTTGGAAGGATATGTTTGATGAGACATTCATCGATGAGATAGGTTCTAGGTATTCTTTTCTGAATGGTCTTGCCAATTCTTAAAGCGATATAAATAAATGAAAAGAACTGCTTAAAGAATGTCAACAAGATACCTCAATCACAATACACAGATCATCGATCCTGAGATAGATGCACAGAAGTCTAACGAGTTCTTAGATCTTCAGAATTACAATGTGATCGAAAAGATACCTTACAAGAATCAAGTGGATGTGTTTTATAAGGACGATGAGAATAACGTCCTTCATGGCATTTTTCGTTTGGGTGAAAATGAGTTCTATGAAGGTTCTGCTAAAGTAATTACATATCAATACTTCCAAAATGTAGAAGATATTCGTATTAAAAGCAGTTATTACAAGCCTAGTGAATACTTTTATTTCTTTTATCAGAAAGATCAGAATGTCTACTTAAGAACCTTTAAGAAAAAACAAGGGACGTTAGGAGAGGAGATTTTAGTTTATGAGGGAGGATATATAAAGAATATCGATGCCATAAAAGAAAACTTCATCTTGACAGTAGAGGACGTTAATGATGTAGAGTTATTAGAGAAGGTAAGCAAGAACATCACAGGTGAGTTGAAGATGGTGTTTGTTTATGAGAACAAGATAACAGAATTCGAAAATGATTTACATACTACTTTAGATACGCAAGTATTTGACATACCGTTTAATGATATAACAGAGAATTTGTTTTCTGTGCCTAACGAAGTAGAGAACGATAAGAAATTGTACGTTAAATCAGGCACACGAACATCCTTGAGACAAGATACAGAAGCATTGAATGGTATGAGTGCTGTGTCTGCTATAGTAACAGAAATGGACCATCAAGATGAGTTCACTATCATTTTGAGATATAAGCCTTATAGAATGGGTGCTTCTGAAGAGGTCAATGCATCTATATTTAAAACAGATAACTTCGCATTAGATTTTCATAGTGATAAGATAAGTTTGACGTTAAGTGATGGATTCCAGCATGACTTTACTAAAGAGGTGGTCAATAGTGGATTTGGTTACCATGTCTTCATTTTTAGTGTTAATAAAGTAGGCAATAAGTTTATATTTAAAGTAGCAGAAGCAAATCATACGTCAACTGAAGATGAATATTTAGTAGACCATGTGGTTTATGAAAGTTCTAGTTTCGAAATTAACGAAAAGTTTTTGGACATGGATGGCAATGGAGGGTTAGATTATCTCGCAATCAAGAATTCGTTTATGTCGGATGGGGTGGCAAGGGATTTAATGGCATGTATGAATGGGAACATATATAAAGATCATAGATCAGTAAGTAAGACAATCACAGCAGAAGACATTGAGGAAGATAGAGCAAGAAGGATAGAAATTTACGAGAAAAATGCTATGCATGTAATCCCTGATGATGTTATCGTTGCTCCAAATGATTTCACAATAGAAGAGGATGGCAACTCCTATCATGTCAAAGAGTTCATCTATGTTAAGTCTGGTGGTGATGCTAGAGAAGCGGATGTTTATATAGAAAAGGATGGAGAGTTTGTTAATGAGACTCTCACTATTGGTAATATCTACGTGAAGGCGGGTGGTATATTCGACGCGGGAGGTAAATCGTTAACTATTTACCACGAAAAAAGAGCAACGTTGAAAAATGTAGAGAATTGCTTTTTGATAGGGTTAGAAGTTCTATATTTCGAAGAGTTAGCATATGCAGCCGTTGAAGTTGATGACCAAAGTGCAGCAGATGCCAATCATCTATCCCCATTTAACCAATTCATAAACGAAACTATATTCTTAGAGGGTTATGAAACGAGATCATATCAAATATCTGGGACTATGAATATGCAATACTCAAAACGTTTCATAGATAATGGTGATGGTACTATCTTAGATACAACACAAGAATTAACATTTGCTAAGGAGCCTTTGTTTGTTCCACAAACAATAGGTAATTTGGGTGATAGGTACTTACAAGCAGAGTTTCAAATAGCAAACACGGAAATAGCAGGATATACGGATTGGAGGTTGCCTACTAAAGAAGAGATGCATAGCATCGCAGATTATATCGCTTCTGAGGATATAGGTGTCGCGGTAGTCCCAAGGTTGAGTTATATCTTACAAGAGGATGGGATTATAGATGAGGTCTTTACAGTCGCAGGGTGTATTTCAGGTGTAGATGTAGATATTTCACCTAGTTTGGGTATTAGTCATATTGATAGATACGATGTTAACTCTGATATATTCGATACAGGGACTTACAACTCGGTAGATGGGGTTAGAACAGATTTGGTTTGGATTTCAGCAGGTGGAGTTTATTCTGTACAAGATGATACGGTTTACGAAACAGATCTTTATAATGGTTGCCCTGCTACATTGACATTTCCTATAAGATATGCTAAACCTGATGTAGGGATTTATGTTAAGTACGACAATAATAAAAAGTTCTTGATAAACAATGAGAGTAGAAATTTCTATTTTACAAACGTAGGTGATTTCATTTTCGAGAAGACCCATAAAACATTGGGGTTTTACTCTGGTGAATTGACTTATACTAAAAGAGAGTTTTATGAGAGTGAAACAGGCATACGTTATATAGAGCATGAAAATCATAGTTCGACTAATGCTTATTATTATGGTTTGGGTGTCTATCTAGATAGAAAATCAACCACAAAAGAAGCACAAGGGACGGTATTCCCTATGAGATTAATAGATCGTTTTGATATTCATAGGAAATTGTTCACATCTCCTACTGAACAAATAAGGGTATGCGAACACTTTGGTCAAAAAACAGACCTAATACCTTTTAAGATAGACGCAGACACAAGTGGGGAAAATGTAGTAGTGTGGACTACACTAGATAGGCTACAAAATAAGATATGCTTTCAATATGGTTTGGTCAGTGATAACTTATTTAATAATGTTTACGATGATTATGGGGTTTTTAGTAAGAGATTGTATTCTCAAAATGAATACTTTAGTGCTTTCCATTTCGATAAGTATGAAAAGCAAAACCAAAAGCTAATAAACAATCTTAGCATCGATGATAATGGTGAATTGATCTTGATAGGTAACACTAAGGGCAATACCTATGTTAGAGAAATCAACAAGATTAGATTCTTTGATCTCCCTAAAAGGTACAAGACTTCTAGTATAATATTAGAAGTAGATGTTGAGGACTCACAGAATTCTCAATCGTATATAAATAATTACGATGATATTAAGGATTTCTTGATTAAGATTATCAACCAATGGAAACCAGCAAACGTTATTTTAGAAGATATTGTAGAGAAGGAAACATTAGTAATGGCTAAATTATTGCAAGATGAATACACACAAGTGCTGGTGGGTTTGACACCCATGGGTAACTTCAATGCTTACTACAATAGAACTGTGGATAGTAGAGAAGTCTCTCTAAGGGCCTCTAGTAACATCTCAGAGGACAAGATCAATTGGGTGGGTGTGCCACAATTGAATACTTCTTTCTTGAAGACAGGGGTAACTAAGGTCATTAATGAGAAGAAGAACATCAAAGTCACTTTTGACAGTCGTTATGCTAATGGGAACTATAGAGTATTCCCATTTTCTCCTTATAATACCAAGTTTTTCGTGCCTAGTAAAGATAGGGATGGGTTTGTGGTAGAATCATCGTCAACTGTTAGAGATGAGATCTCTTGGATAACTATAGCAAGTAATGAAATTCCTAATGGATCTATTTTTTGGAAGCAAGGAGTTCCTACAGGTGAGTTGATAAGTGATAATTTCGATAGGATAACAGAGATTAATAGACATAGTAATGTTTACACGTTCGATTTCACTAACTTAGGATACCCAGAATTCGAAGATAATGATTATACAGTTATACTTTCAACCAACAAGAATGTTAATGTGTGGGTAACTCACAAAACATCAAAAAGTTTTACTATTAGAAGAAGTTTTGTTGGGGACGATTTGAGTATCGATTGGTTTGTGGTGCAAGGAAACTCTAAATGGTGGCAAGGGATAACATCAAGGTAAGAAATGAAAGATTATATTAAAAGAATTAGACGTTTAGGTGCTGATGATGCCGTTAATGGCGAAGTATTGAATAGTGTAGTACAACAACTTCAACATAATATCGATCTTCTATATGGTTCACAGACATCCACACGTCAAGATAAGAGTTTAGCGCAATTGCTTTTTGGTAATGTGTTGGATTACGATCAAACAGGTTATAAGAGGTTCGTCAATGGGGGTAATATGGATGCCATTGAGAAGGTTATTGCATTTGATGCCGATGTAGGAACCACTATACTAGAAGAAGCAGACTATTATGATGGGAAATCATTCCTTTCATGGGCAGTCGATGAAGGAATAACAAGTAACGTGGTACTCAAAAGGAACATTAAGATACCAGAAGCATTGCAAGGCCAAAAGATATTGGTCGCATTCAAGGTCATGGGGTTCCAAGATGGGTCTATTAAGCAATCAGAGAGATTTGACGTTTATATCAACGAATCTTATTCAGGTTCAGGTGATACAGGATTGGCAACTAGGGGCGACAACAATACTTTTAAGACTATTTATGGTGTATATGATCTAGGAGCAGAGGAAACTAATATAGAAATTGCTCTTACTAGGTCTATTGCCAATGGAACAGTGCCTTCAAATTACATTGTGAGGGTTCAAAGTGTATTTGCAGGGTTGCATACTCTTTCAAACTCGTCATATGAATTGAATTTCCCAACGGAATTAGGCCCATTAAGAGGAACGGTTCCTGATATCAACTATTTTTATGATTTTGAGAATGTAAGTGTTAATCCAATGCCAGGATTCCTTGTATCTTCCTTTATAGATGGAGCAACGGGACAAAATTCTTCATATACTATTAATATAACATCCCAAGAAACAGTCGATTTGGATGCGTTTTTCGTTGGTCCTGTATCATCAGGAGATGGATCAGGTAAAGATGGAAGCAACAGAATAGATTATTCGTCATTTCTTGACATAAATCATAAGTTTTCTAATATCACAGCTAACTTTTCCCCTAGTGACACGTATAATAATGTCATTTTTGATGGAGCAACGTCTTATGATATTGTTTTTGAGGGTGATGTAACCATTTCTGGTAGTGGTCTTGTGATTTCTGACTCTGCTCATGTAAATCTGAACACTGAATACGATTTTGAGGTGAGTGATATTACAATTAAAGACTCTTCATTGACTATAACAGCACCTGGGATTTCAGGAGAGTATGGAAGACTTACTTTAAACAACTTAAATGTTGATAGTGGACGATTGGAGGTTAATGCTAATGTATTTAGTATGCCTATTGCCACCGATAGCACGATGAAAGTAGAGAATAAATCAGATGTGGAGATCAACTTAGATGATTCCAATAATGTTAACTCTTCTGCTGATCATGGTTTTGGTTTTTCTAGTGGACCTATAGAAATAGACAACTATTCTAGTTTAACTATCAATAATAGTAATAGTAATTTCTTAGGGCATATAGGTTTTGGCGATGGTGTAAAGGAATCCATTGATGTGAGAGGCAATTCCTCGTTAGCAGTACATGGATTGGGTGAGGTCTCTACTTCTTCGGTAGATAAGACTATCAAGGCAACCAAATACTCTAGTGTTATCATCGAAGACATACAAAAAGATGGTGGTTTGACTGCATTTAGTGGTTATGATTTGTCGGTGTTTAGTTCCCTTTCTACTACAGGTATAAGTGGGATATCTGGGGACAGTGTGCAATCATATGTTTATGAGTATGAATAATTATGGCGATTAAGTCCTCCGAATACTTCAATTTAGATAGTAATATCGATGGTTTTTATGTTGACGAAGATGGAAACGTAAATATCGTCGATAATATGATAGGGGTTGTTGGTGCTACTGATGGTGCCCCTGCATCACCAGAAACCGCTGCGAAGGGTGCGCCTTTATCTTCTGATACAATAGATAGTTTGGTCTCGCAAGGTCTTAATCCTGCTAAAATAAGAAGTTTGCTAGGGCATGGCTTGGTATATGACGATAAAGGCAATCACATAGCAAATAAAGGTGAGATGTTCTTTAGGGATGGACAAGGAAACTTTTCCACGTTAAAGAAGTTGACTGGTCAGACCAATCTAATCCTAGAAGAGGGTTCGGATTTAAAATTAAGGGATTATTCTTTGGTTGACAAAGGATATACGAATACAGCAGGGATTAGTTTAGATGAATTGATGAAATATGCCAATTTAAAAACGACTAACTTCTCAAAAGGTAATATTTTACAATTAAGTAGGAATTACGAGATCGCAGGTGATACAGTTAGCGTACCAACCGTCTCTTTAACAGAAGACGCGGTGGTTTGGGCGGTAGGTAGAATAATGGCAAGGGGTTCTGGTGAGGTAAGACTAAGGCATTTAGAGTCAGATACTGTTTTAGATACAGGATACTTCTCATTCCCAAGTAAGTTCGTCATGCCATGTTATATTTCTTGGATTGGTAATTTGGAACAATACCCAGAAACCCAATCTCAATATTCTAAGAGGTGCGTTGACACTACATGGGATGTTAAAACGAAATCATTTAAAAGAATTTACAATCCTTCTGGTGCTTTAGTTCAACCACACACGTTGGTCTTAGAGTCGTTAGATACAGATTTCACTTATGGATACTTAAATATAATGTGCATGGAACCCAAAACAAGGCAAAGTGCTGACTTCAAAACAGGATCTGTGTACATGAGTTCGGATAACTATGCGATCATCTTTGACCAAGCATTCGAAGACGATGGGTATTCTATAAACATTCAATTAGAATCTCCTTTGCAGTCGTGGTATAGTAAAAAAACACCTAATGGGTTTGATATAAATATAGATAGAGCCTACGAAGGAAAAGTAACTTGGAGTGCTATAAAGTCTAAGTAATGCCAGTAACTGTATATTCAAATTCACAAAAAGCAACACTCGAAGCGTTCTCGCAAATACCTAATTTCAGAACAAGAGCGTTTACTTTTTTCAATGGGAAGACTGGAGACGTAATCCCTGATGCCATCGTCATTGACCAAAATGGTAAACTTATCATAAAGGATAAGCACGTCGAGGTGGTGATAACAGACCTAATCAAAAGAAGAAGGTATATCACAGAAGAAGAAGACCTAAATGGTAATGATACTCTTTATTTCCAAGATGACGAGAATGAAAGAATCTCGTTGGGTGAGATGTATGAGAATGTCCAACGTTTCGTAAACTCCAATCTAGTTTATTGGTTCCATGGTAGATCAGCAAGGAATTTATCAGAGGGTTTGGATAGGTACGTCATTGAAGAAGTTTACGACTCATACCAAGAACTCAATATTAATGATGAGAATATAGTTAAAGATTATGTCGTCGAACAAGTAGATCATTGGAAGAATAAATGGCATGACATTCCTTGTATGGAAGTAGAGACTCCTTCTTATGTAAGTGGAAAGTCTGCTAACATATCTGCTAAAATAGTAATGAGGGTTAGAGCAGACAAGCCATTGTACACAGGTTTTAGAATTGTGGATGCGACCACAGGGTTTGAATTGTCAAGGACAGTACATGCTTCAAAGGGACAGCATTGTAGGGACATCGTACACACTATACCTTTATCTTACCAAGGTCCATTGCCTGACTCAGAACTTCCTACAGATGCAGTCACAGAAGCATTGACTTATAAGGATATAGCCAACATAACAATAACAGGGGAGAGTAGTAAATTCAAGACGACTCCTCTAGATCAAAGTTTGTCTGCTGGTGTCATAGGTTCTAAACACCTAATCAAGTTGCAATGGATCTCTTGTGATATTGCAAGTGAGGTTATGAAAGATGGGGAAGTTTTAGAATCATTGACAAGAGAATTTGAACCAGCAGGTGTTACATCTTTAGATGTCTCTATATATTCTAAGACCACATCAGACGTAGAATTGTCAGACATCAATGGTCAGATAAACTTCGATGACCAAGAAGGCGATACAGCAGTTCATACATTCCCTAATGTGCCTTTTGGAATACCAGAAGACTATCCTATACTACTATCTGCTAATAAGAATGTTAACATAAGTGTCATAGCAAAAACTAGAAATGGATTTGCCATTAAACTTAATAGAAAAGTCCCAGGCATTAAAGTCGATTGGTCCATAATTTATGAAGTAGATGACGAATTAGCATCGGATGTGCTCAACGATCCTAATAGAGGGTTGAATCATTATCTATTCAAGAAGAGAGATGAGGTACTTGACTTTTGTGAAGAACTGCTCAAGATAGGTGACTACCCCCTCGCAGCGGCACCTGGATACCCAGATGAACCCTATTGCGAGTGTTGTGATTGTTGTTCAGATGATGAAGTTGATGTTATTTACGAGAACGTAGATATAGGTTCTCCTCCAACTTGTGACGTGCAGGAAACAATCAATAAAATTGAAGAAGAAATGGGTTTGACTGAGTATGTAGAAATGGCTATAGAAGCAGGATACATGACAGAAAAACAAGGCGAAACATTATTAGGTTATACGGAAAATGGGGAAGTGTGTGACGATATCCCTTATCCATTCGCTAAAGTTATAGATACGTTTGGGAAGAACAATTATTCTTTTGATCTAAATAAAGAATTTATGTTTTTTGCTAAATTGGTAGTTGAGCCTGGTAACGTTCCTACACCAGATCCTGATGGTGGTGGTGGTGTAGTTGACCTTCCTACTTATGAATTTTGGGAAGACATATTTTCTAATAGAGCCTTGGGTAACGTAGATCCAGAAGGGAGATTGATCCCTCATGATCTAGAGTTTGGGACTCCTCCAAAAGCAGACTCAGAACCAGCAGTTAAAAAGACTATTAAGGATGGATATCATTTCCTTCCTAAGTTCGAGCATTGCGATTATTCGTTCGAGACGAATACTATCGTAACTTCTAAAGTGGTCACTACAGAAGAAATTACCAATGTTTATAAATTATTGAAACCTAATGTTGCTATAACATGTGATGGTATTGAGTTCGATGACCCAGAGGAACAACCGTCTGTAGATATTATCCCTACAGTGGTCGATGTGTTTGAAGAAGATTTTATTTATGGCGGTGCGACTAGTAAGTTTGCTCCAAATTTCTCAGGTTTGTTTGATGCGAATTTGATGTTTAGTGGAATAGAAAATAGATCGTTGGAAGACTTAGAGAGAACCATGGATACTATTAACACTGCTAAACAGAAAGGATTGCTTAAACTAGAGCATGATAGAGTTAGGAGTGTAACAGACCTCCCAGTTCAATTGATAACTAATAACATATTGAAGTTAGACTTCCCTAGAACGTCAGAGGAAAATATATATTTCGACACGACCAACACAAATGAATTATATAGCTCTAAGGATGGTGCTAGGACTATAGTGAATACTAATGAAGGTTTCTTGGGCATTAAAGCATTTAGGCATAACCTCATTGCTTTCGATCCTAGACCTCCTGTTACGTTCTCAGAGGAGACCAATCCTTATTTCCCAACGTTCAACCCTATTTACAACCAAAAGTCTTTTGATGATCTATTGGAGTATATCTACACCGCTATTTACCCTAGTGATAATATACCAGTTTTCCCTAACTTCACAGTAGGTAACTTCGTCATCGATGGAGCAAAATACAATCCATTATACGACTTTAGGAACTTTAGAACGTTTGGGTTCTATCAATCTTTTAATGACGATGCTATCAATGAGAAATTGTTTTTGTCAGATCCTATGTCATTGTATGTTCCTTCTATTAGAGTTGGGAGGATGGTTAATATTGGAGATGATCATTACCAAGTTAAAAGGGATTTCAATAACACAGGACCAATATTTACCAATATAACATCCGATGGTACGATACAAAAAGTGAAACCAAGTGGTATAATATTTAAGAGGGTGAGTGAAGAATTGTACGATCTTAATCCTAGCCTACAAGTGACTATATAAAATATTATGAACGATGCTTTTGAATTAGAGGGAATTGAAATTAGAATTCAACAAAAGGCGATTGCTGAGTTTGTTGAACAAAGTAATAATTTAGTAATAGATTATAGCGCTAGTCCAAAAATATACTTCTCAGATGATGGGAGTGTGTATTTTTTCGATAGTTCAATTGATGAACCTGTTGCATTATCAAATCTAGAAACATTCTATAAGAGAATAAAGTTCGAAGAAGGGCAACTGAGGTTTTATGATAGAGACCTAGCGACATTTATTAATTTGTCTTTCTTCACAAGTGCTAGAACAGAGTTCGTAGATAAGGTCAATGCTCTAGTGGAAGGCGAGGTAAAAAGAATACCAAGAGATATAGCATATGATTCCAAGAAGCAGTTTTTAGATGCGTTGTACTTGGAGACAGATGCTATTAATATAGAAGGTGCTCAAGTAGGGGATGTTGGATCAGGTATAGCAAATTTTGGCACAGGTGATCTTGCTTCTATAGCATCAGACTTCACTAATGCATTGTTTAATAGCACAATGGCTGCTACTGGTGAAAACCTTTTTACCTTCTTGATGAACAACTATACTTATGGTTTGGGAAGTCACTCTATAGATGGGTTTGCTCAAAACTCTACTATATTTAATTTAGATACGGGGTATATGCTAAACAAAGCAACCTCTATCAATGATAGGTACTTTAGTATAATTCATGAAGAAGGGGTAACCGCGGATTCTGCTACTATTTTAGCGGATGAGTTGTATGCTACCCTTGTGGAAGAAAGTTCTCAAGTCTCACAGAGTTTTGATGGTATGGGGTTTGTGCTGCATAAACTTTTAGGTAGAAAGAACGCAGAAGATTTTGGTAATGGGTTTGAAATAGTAACTCCTTTGAGCATACCTTCAAGTCCACTATCCATAAATAATACGTTTACTATAGAAGCATCTGCTAATGGTGGCAGTTGCGTCTTTGACGAGGAAAAGGCAATAAAACTAGGAGGGTTTAGTAGAGGCAATCTTGGTATAAAAAGAGCATATGGTTCAATAACTTCTGATATTAGCACAGGGGCATATAACGTTCCTCTAGGAGATAGCTATTGCCAAGGGATAGGTAGCGTCTCTGTGGTTACGACTACATTGGGGGATGTTAACTATTTTGATGAGACTCTAATTCCCGTGACTGCTCCTTTAGATGTTTACTCTTGGTTTAGGACTCCTGATGACACAACGGTATCAGATGGAGAAGTCACTTTTGATTATGTTTTCACTCCTACTACCGCTAACTACAATGGTTCCTTCTTTTTGAATACAGAGACCATGGTAGATTTTGATACAGATTTGGACGTAGAAGCAAATGTATTAGCAGCGGTCACTCCAACGTGGGTAGATGGATTATCAGGTTCTCCTACTAGAAAGATGGTTGGGGTATTTGAACCAGGTTCTATCACTCTCAAACCTAAAGCAGGTTATGTAAGACCAGATAAAGATTTTGATACTGTCTACAACGAAAAACAATCTTTAGAATTTGGGATAAGTGGAACGGTTGACTATGGTTATATTAACTCTACGTTAGGGGAAATAAAATTTAATTCAGAAACAACATTCGAAATTACAGATGTTAGTTTGTTTGAGGTATGGTATGAAGACTTCGACACAGATGATAACGAAGGGGTCATGCAAATATCTTATGAATATATCGCCAATAGAGAAACAAGGGAAGCAATAGAGAATGCACCAGAAGTTAGTTCGACTTATTACGATGGGTTTATAACACAAGATAGATACAAACATCTTCTAGATTATTCATTAGACCATTTAGCAAAAATAGTATCCTTTGCGGTTTCGGGTCTTTGGTTTGATGCGTTATTCCAAGAATTCCAAGCACAAGCTTACATGGAATTAGATACGCCCAATAAACTAAAAGCGGATGGAGGACAACATGCAGTGACAGGGACTTTAGAAGGACTTTCTGATGAGAATGCAGAAGACTACGCAGAAAATTTAAATGAAGACAAGATTTTATTTGCGTTGACCATGGAGGAGTTTTTGGAACGTGCCAATGTTAGATTCCTTGGTGATGACTCTGGGTTAAGGTATTCAGGTGTTATATCATCTTTGATTGGTGATATTTTTTATGGTGAAAAGGTATTTTATGAGAAACCGGAATTAACGGACATAGATGCAACCGAAAGGAATCTTTTGGATTATAGAAATTTCTTTCTCTATAAGGGAGGTAGTGGGTTATCAGAGAGTAATATGCTTTACCGTGACATTTCTCAAATGAATGATATTTGGTTGGATGTACCAGATACTTATGCTATTGTCCCACGTGTTCCTAATGACTATGCGATTTCTGCTCTTGTTAACTTTACAGCAGATTACATGTATGGCGTTCCTTGTAGGTTGGACTTTAGATTGTGGGATTCTACCTCTCAAGTAGAGTTGGATAGAGTTACTTATGATTTCGATAGATTGTCGCACACAGGACGAATGGGTGATATTCTTTTTGAGAATAAAGAACCATTAAACGTCCAATTGGCATATTTTGGACCAGTTCCTAGCATACGTTGTACAGAAGAACAATTCAAAGATGCATGTGATATTCAAGGAAGAAACGTTAATGAACATGTGGTCATAGGTTCTAATGCTATCTTTAGTGATGATGCCGTAGATTTCGATGCATTCCAAATAATGGCAAATAGAATTAACGATTTCTTAAGAGGACAAGGAGAACTAGGTGTTGACGAGGATAGAAAAATAGAAATAGAAGCACCAAGAGTCCTAAGAGTCCAATGGAGAATGAGGTTTTCTGATGATGTAGGTAATAGTCCTCAACTCACGCACGATCTACCTCAATTTACATTCGATAGGTATTCACCGGAAAACGAAAACTTATTCACGTTGAATGTCTATTCTTTCGCAGGTGTTTATGGAAGAGGTCTAACCATACAAGGTGTTGCTCGTTTTGACGGCAAACGAAAAAGAGTGTTGGTGGACGATGAAAGTATTTCCGTAATGCCAGATGCTGAATATAGTGTCTCCTTGAGTGCTAGTAAGAACATAAATTGTTGGGTCGAAGGTAAAACCTTTAGTGGTTTCGAAATCGTAGCAGAGAAGGAATTCGAAGGTGAGGTTTCTTGGATAGCAATAAGACAAAGAACTGATGGTGAAGGTAATAGATCAACTGATGATCCTAACTACATTCCTCCTTGTGTGATAGATAGAGAATACAAATATAGTAACTATACTGATTACGAACTTCTTAAAGAGGAAGGGTATTTCGCAGATATAGAGGGTGTAGAGTCCCAAGAACTTACTGACGAAGAGACAGTCGTGGAAGATACTCCAAGTGCTATCTTTATAGATCCTAATGGAGTGAGATGTTCGCAAGAGTGCGTGGATGATTGCCCAGAAGATTATATGTGTAGTCCTGAGTGCTATACTGCATCCCTTACAGAGAGTGGTTGTGGGTGCTGTGAGTGTATTAACGACAATGATTGCCCACCTGGATATATTTGCAACGAAGTAAATGAATGTATTGAACTTTAAGGATGCCTTATAAATATTATTATGGCACTCCAACCACTAATCTGCGGAATCTTTAATTATAAGTCTCCTGCTCCAATTGTAGAAAAACTATACTGTAAATACTCATGTGATAGTTCTTCTAGTAGTAGTAGTTCTTCTAGTAGTAGTTCTGAATCATCCCAATCGAGTGAGGAAGAATAATATAAAAAAACCAAGGTTGATTGCTATAATTTAGGTATGAGTAAGTTATCTAAGATTACGCAAAAAATTAGTGGTGTCGAAAAGAGTAGGGATGCCAATACTGAGACGAGACAGTTATTGTATGATTCCAGTGAGGTGGAAGACGACCCTATTATCGCAGAACGTTATTTGATTTGCGCGGAATGCCCCAAGTTAAAAGAAGAATTCAAGTTGTTTGGGGTTACTATAAAAGATGAGACACCTGTATGCGGAGAGTGTGGTTGTAATCTTATGTTAAAGATACCTATGGAAGAAATGAGTTGTCCTTTAGAGAAATGGATGGAGATTTAATATGTTAGTTAATAAAGCAGTAGTCATCACGAATTTGATGGAGAAACCTGATCTATACAGGCAGCATTTTCCTAATATGATTTACGAGATCGATAAAGTTGTACAGAAACCTAAATGTTCAATGTGTATCAATGGATTCTTTATTGCGTTATTGAACGACATGGGGTTTCAACAAAAACTTGCGATCATCTTTGAAGACTCTGATATCAATTTTGCACAAGACATACAAGATTACTTGGTGCCAGTAAAGGAGAAATCCTCTAGAAAAACAAAAACTAAAGTGGAGGTCTTTTGGTTGCCTGTAGAAAAGTGTAAAGAATTCATCGAAGGATATTCTGAGGATAAAATGGTAAGAAGTGTCGAGACTACTTATGTACCTAGTGAGAAGGAAGGGTATCCAGGCAAGATCCTTACGATAATCCATTGGTCATCATTAGCATGATCATAAATGATGATGTTTTGGTTAAATCTATTAAAGGAAAGCAATACATAGATTTTTTGAAATTGTTTCCAAGGTCCAAATCTGAACTAGACAAAGTAAAGAATGAAACGGACCCCAAAAAGGTTAGCGCTAATCTTGAACGATTAAGAGGTGAGAAGAACTTCAAGGTTAAATTGAGAACCATTTTTGGTAAGGATATAACGTTTACTGAGGATCTAGTTGGAGAAGCACCTCCACCGAAGGAAAAATTCAATAGAGTAACGGAAGTTTACGAGATAGACACGCATGAATATAAGAAGTGGTTTAAGGACTTCTATAATAGAAATAAGACAGTTAATTTGTATGACGTGTGTTATAATAGTAAAGAAGACAAATATGTGGTGTCCACAGTGTTTTTAGAAAGGAATCTTTAAGGAGAAACAATGATTTTAAAATTAACAAATGCGTCGGGGAATAAGTTTTTGCTTAACTCGGATTACATTTTCGAGGTCGAGGATCAAAAAGACCCAGAGGGCATGTATAATTCGGTTATTCGTTTGATTAACCAAAGAGAATGTCTAGTGAAAGAATCGATGAGTGTGATATATAAGAAGACAAGAGAGTTGAATAATGGCACAACCGACGAATAACAATAAAGGTATTTTAGATAAACTCATTGAGGATAAGGAAAAGGCTTTAGAGGCATTCCCTGACTTAAAGAAAGAGTTAGAGAAGTTCTTCAAGAAACCTAATTGTGGCGTTTGTCGAACAGATGTCATTAAAGGTCTACAAGGACAAGAAAAGCTAATACTAGAACTAACAGGAGTAGAAATGTCTAAACCTCAAAAACCACAGCACCAACCGTTACAGATGCCACAGAATAATCGCAAAGGCAATATGCGTGGGCAGAATTTAGAAAGAGAGGCTTTCGTTGAGGTTGTTAAAAAAGAAGATTGGGAAACGTGGTTTAAAGAGTTTAGCAAGAAGGATTTTAAACCAGTTCAAGTCTTTGATACTTTCTTCGATCCTATTGAAGAAACTATTACAGTGTCTTATATTTTTGTCAATAGGAAATAAATAATGTATATAGTTTCTGGGTGTCCTAGAAGTGGCACGTCTCTAATGATGGATTGCCTTCGTGCTGCTTTAGGGGAGGATAGAATTCTTGGGTCAAAGTTCATGGGCAAAGATAAACAACTTGCCATGCTAAAGAGAGATAAGATATACCAAAGAGATAACGAAACCCCAGAAGAATTTAGTCTTAGGCAATACATGTTTGAAAAGAACAAGGTGAATGCTGCTAAATCTATTGAGGAAGTGGAAAAAAGAAAAGAACATATGAAAGACATGAATCCAAATGGATTCTACGAGATGCAATTCACTGTAACGGGTATAAAATATGCTTTTGCCATGGACGATCTTTTCAAGAGAATAAGAAGTGAGGGGGATAGTCCGTATGTATGTAAGGTGGTATCCCAAGGTCTCATTCAATCAGACCCACAGTACGTAGATAAAATAGTTTATATGATTAGGCATCCAAGGGCAGTAGCTAAATCCCAAGAAAAATTGATTAGACCTAATAGAAAGAAATTCCAACTTGAGGATGGCGAAGTTGTCGAAGAACCCGTACATACCCCAAAGATGTTTATTGATGTCACCAAACAAGCTGCCCTGTGGTTAGAAGCAAATAAAGACAAAAAGGTTCTTATTGTAGAGTATGACGATTTGATTGAAGATCCTAAGAAACAATTCAAAAGAATAAAGAGATTCTTGGGAGAAGGGGATTTCAAGCAAGCAGAAGGTATTATTAACCCTAAATTGAGAAGGAGTATCCCCCAAGACATAGAATTGGCACTTTGGGATGATGCTGAGTATATCTATGAAGAATTCAAGAAAAGAAATTTCAAGAAAATAAAAACATATATGGAAGATCCTTTTGTCGAAACCAATTTAGAAAAAACAAGAATACCATGTATTAGAACAGGAAGAGATATGGCTTACCGTGAGTGCAAAGCATGTCACGAAGACTATGTAGTAAGGAATAATTATAAACATGCAGCAGAGACAGATGGTATAGATTGGGAAAACGAACCATGCGTATTCGAATGTTCTAAGTTCGTTGACGATAATAGACGTGTAGGGGTTGAAGAGAGTATAAAAACGAATACTTGGAGAGATTGGGTAGGTACAACTATAAAGAAAATAGAAAGAGAAAGCAAAGGTAAGAGGAAGGATGTATTTGCAGTAGAGTTCCCAGAATTTGACGTAGAATCTGACACGTTCGTTGAAGATATAACGACGTTAGAAGATTTCCATGAGAGAATTCATATGATATATGGTGTGTGGTTTGTGTTTAGGGAGATGGAGGAAAATGGACAATAAGTACGTAGAGAGAAAACTCAAGTGGTTCGACGAGCACCCAGAGAAAACTCAAGAAAAAGAAAACTTTTTGGCAATGCTAGAAAAGAAAAGCATTAATATCTCTAAAGAAGGACCAAAAGAACAAACAAGTGGAGCTAAGAAGGTAACTCTTGTACTCACTTCCTCTGATAAAGAGGCGGAAGAGTTATTTTTGAAGATCAAAACCCCTAAAGATGTTATATTGGAGGTTATTAAGTTAAAAGAAGCAGTAGATAGAGGGTATTCCATTAATACTTTCCCTTCTGTAGTTTACGAGTATAATGCCAAAGTGATAAAAGTAGACAATGCCGTTGAACGAAAAGTTATTTTAGATAACATAACGAATCTATTTAAGGATGCGGAAGAAAAAGAAAAGAACATAGATGATGCTAAAGATGTAGATGGTAGTAAAAAAGATAACAATGACCAAAATCAATTGAATTGGGGTGGACAACGTTCTTCTAGTAGTTTGAAGACGCATGTTCTAGGAACGTCTCCTATGTTTTTTAGAAGAAATGGGATGTCGGTAGATTTGGTCAATCTTTATGAAGGGAAATCTATATTCTTGATATGCAATGGACCATCAATGAACGATATAGACCTGTCGGTGCTCAAGAAACCTGGTATAACCACATTCGGCATTAATAATGGAGGACATCTAATCAGACCCAATTTTTGGACGTGCGTGGACGACCCTACACGTTTTATGAGGTCTATATGGGAAGATCCTACAATCACGAAAATAGTCCCCCAAGCACACTTCGAGAAGTCTTTATTCGATGATAAGGAAGATAAGGTTATAGACAGGTTAGTAGGGGATTGTCCTAACGTTTATGGTTTTAGGAGAAATGAAAAGTTCATAGCAGATGATTTTTTCTTTGAGAGTACGATAAATTGGGGAAATCACAAGGATCATGGAGGCGGGAGGTCTGTTATGATCAGTTCTCTTAGATTATGTCACTTATTAGGGTTTAAAAATGTTTATTTGGTGGGTTGTGACTTTCAGATGAGTGAAACCAAGAAGTATTTCTTTAATGAAGAGAGAAAAAAAGGTGCGATTAACAATAATAACGATAGTTACAAAAAAATGACACAAATGTTCAAAGAGCTTAAGCCTATTATGGATAACTTGGGTTTTAATGTTTATAACACGAATCGTAATAGCAAATTAGATGTTTTTGATTTTGTTGATCTAGATGATGCCATTAAACAAAATGAAATTGATGTTTCAGGCGACACGCATGGGATGTACGTCGATCCTAAAACTAAAAGAAGATGATATAAATATAAATGACACCGGACCTTTAGGATAAATGGCAGTAAACAAGGTAATTTGCGAAGAATATATATTTGTATCGCCCCCAAAACTAATAGATCTGTTATTCTGCGATTACGATTGCGATACATCTAGTTCATCTAGTAGTTCATCTTCAAGTACGTCATCGACCAGTAGTCAATCGTCTAGTTCTTCTTCAAGTACGACATCGACCAGCAGCCAATCGTCTAGTTCATCGCTATCTTCGTCCTCCTCTGAGAGTTCATCTTCGTCATACGATCCATATTCTAGTTCCTCGTCATCTAGTAGTTCCTCGTCATCTAGTAGTTCGTCAACTAGTAGTTCCTCGTCATCTAGTAGTTCCTCGTCATCTAGTAGTTCGTCGTCATCTAGTAGTTCCTCATCATCTAGTAGTTCCTCATCATCTAGTAGTTCGTCGTCATCTAGTAGTTCCTCATCATCTAGTAGTTCCTCGTCCTCCTCAAGTAGTTCCCCATCAAGCGATAGTTCAAGTTCAAGTTCAACATCGTCCTCGTCGTCATACGGTCCTTGCGCGCCAGGACAGTGCGACGCGGATATCACTGCTACTTGGTCAGGCACTCCTCCTTCTAAATTCACAGATGGTTTTACGAATGGTCAAACAAGGAGAGCTTGTGGTAATTTTAATGATTTTGCCATCGGGCGTGCGGATGATGTCTCAAAAGTCCCCTATCCTGCTTCCATGTATGATGTGTTTTTGTATTATAGA
>Ga0222717_10000578_pt1 | contig 31289 bp, 30 predicted proteins | sample C33_18DmetaG_FD_165053 | JGI IMG/M metagenome (GOLD analysis project Ga0222717, IMG submission 165053) | Estuarine water microbial communities from San Francisco Bay, California, United States - C33_18D | ecosystem: Environmental > Aquatic > Marine > Unclassified | place: USA: California... | reverse complement strand
TAATACGGTTTGAAACGCCGATGGTGTCATATCGAACATATTGAAATAGATAAAAGAGACTCGTTTGTGTCGTAATAATTAAAATATCTCTGAACTCAGTGACAAAGCACTTGTTCCATTTTTACATGGTTGCACTTTTTAAAAACAAGCGAGCGAGCAAGACTATAGCTCACTCGCTCGGCGATAAATCGTTAAACTATGGCACGGGAACGAGTGCCAGATGCTTTTAGTTCAAGCGTAATGGCATGATCACGCAGATGAAGTTATCGAGTGTCTTAAACAGACCAGGGCTTAGTTCATCTTTAAACTCAAAGAATACTTCATCTTTAGTGAGTGCTTTCAGGGGCTCCATTAAAAATTGTGGGTTGAATGCTACTTGAACTTCAGGGCCATCATAGGCAATCGCCATGGACTCATGTGATTCACCAAATTCAGAACTAGAACCAGAAATTTCGAGTAAATTTTTACTCATCTTCAATTTTACTGAATTACTTTTATCACTGGTAACCAGTGCAGCACGATGTACGCACTCTAACATTAACTCTCGTTCAATTTTTACGCGATGTTCAGTCTCTTTAGGTATGACTTGGCGGTAGTTCGGGTAATTGCCTTCAACTATCTTAGATACCAAATAAAGATGATCTACTAGCCCGGTGTCACCGGTATCATCAATGCTGATTTCAAAAGCAGCTTGACGATCATTAAAAGCGATCTTCACCTTCTCGCCCTTGCCCATCAATCGCTCGAGTTCAGCGACTGTTTTAGCCGGCAAAATTAAGCTGCCTGCATTGTCTTCACTGATTTCTGTATCTAGTGCTGTCAGTGCAAGACGACGACCATCAGTGGCTACAAGCGTAAGCTTTGCGTCTGCAAAATTAAAATAGACACCATTGAGGATGTAGCGGTTTTCGTCGTTGGATTGTCCATAGGATACACTTTTTAGCATGCTGACTATCTCGGTTTGAGAGAGCTCAAAGACATGACGATTTTCAAACGTAGGAAGTGGTGGGAATTCTTCGGTGCTAATGCCCATTATTTTGAACAAGGAGCCACCGGATGTAATTTTTGCTTGGTTATTGTCGCCCGTCTCAATGAACACATCATTTTGGGGTAATTCGCGAACAATTGTCGCTAACTTGCGGACAGGCAGAGTAATCCCACCTGGCTCAGATACATCGGCTTTGATTCGGCAACGAATGCCGAGGTCGAGGTTTGTTGTGGTCAATGAAATGTGACCCTCCTCGGCTTCAATCAGCACATTGCTGAGAATTGGCATCGTGGCACGCGAACCGACTACATTGAGTACTTGTTGTAAGCCGTTGCTAAAATGATCCTGGTTGATCTTGAACTTCATGGTTTAAATTTTTCGGGGATTTTAGAGTTACTGGCAATGCTTATATATTAGTCTCTTTTTTAATATATAAATATCTTCTTCTTAATATGTGTGTGGATGAGGTATAATAACTCAACAAGTAATTATTTAGTAAGTGTTTAGAGTAGATATTTGTGGTGAATTATTAAGTGAATTGTTTGGCAGAGAGGTGAACGATTTGAAGAAACTTTTTTTATTTAACACCGACTTCACCGTTGTTAACGAGTTATTCACCGATCGGTTGCTTTTGTCGGTTTAGGTGCTTTTTAGCCCGGTAAATACGGTAGAAGTAGCGGACTGGGCCATAGCTGATGTAGGTAAAAGATAAGATAGCAAAAAATAATTCTTTGAAAACAAAGGCTACTCCGAGCGATAAGATGAGTAAAATGAAGGTGCGGACGCGTGTGCTCGTCTGCCAATCGATTTCTTTAAAACTAGGGTATGGAATGTTACTGATCATCAAAAACGCGATAGCGAGCATCAGTGGTGGCATCAGAAGCTCGAAGCCATGCATTTGATAGCCATGTTTTTCAAAACTGGTGTAGACTAGCACTAGTGAAGCAATCATACCAGCCGCAGCTGGAACAGGTAGGCCCAAAAAGTCCTTAGTATTAGTTAAATGCTGGGCTGGCGTGAGCATCGGATGTGTGAGTACGTTAAACCGAGCGAGCCTAACAGCTGCGCACAATAGGTAAATGAAGCCGATTAATTGGCTCACGGGTAACACGCCTTCGTACTGTTCTGTAGGTTTGAGGATCAAAAAGATCATCATCATCGCAGGTGCGACACCAAAAGAAATGACATCTGCAATGGAGTCAAATTCGATGCCGAACAGTGATTCACGACCACCCATGCGAGCGACACGGCCATCAAAGGCATCGCAAATAACACCAAAAAAGATGTACCAAACAGCTTGGGTAAAGTGACCGTTAATGATACTTGGATCGGTGGCATAGTTTGCCTCGATGCAGCGCATAATGGCGAGAAATCCAAAAAAAAGATTTCCAGCGGTTAAGCTATTGGGAAGTAGATAGATGTGACTCGCTTCACCGGAGTCGGCATATTGATGCGAGGACTTTTGCTCAGATTCTGTCATTAAGTAGTGACGTTTTATTCAGCCGTATCATCTTTATGACGAATAGACTCTAAGTATTTCCAAAAGGAATCATGTTGTTCAACCATAAACTCTTCTGTGACAGGTAGTTTGAATCGAAAGATAAAATCAGAAAGCGTATTTTTATGGAGAATATAATGTGCAAACAGCGCATCGCTATCTTGCTCAAAATAAATACGAAACTCGCCAGCGCGTACGCGATAGTAGGTTTTCCCTTCACGGTGAAAGCGACCTAACTCGTCATTTGGGTGGTCGAGTTGATCTTGAGTCAGGCTACTGACCACTTCAACTAGAAGCATCTGTGAGCGTGTATCGAGCTGATTTAGCTCGTGCATGCTTTGTTCGCTGAAATTAACCTGAAACATAATGGTGTATCGCTTGCTTATCTTTTTGTATATAAAGCGCTTTAGATTAGAAGTGATCGAACTATGTGCAACCGCAGAATACATTTCATGGACTGGTGACCTAAAGTTGACCCCAGTACAGAGTATCGGCAATGTCCCCAATAAATGGTTAAAGTAAATATCAATTATGAAGGCGGTTTACGCTGTGAACTAAAGCATGAGAAGTCAGGAAAGACTTTTAAGACAGATGCGCCGATCGATAATAATGGCAAAGGAGAGAGCTTTTCGCCGACGGATTTATGTGCATCAGCGCTCGGATCTTGCATTGCTACGATTGTTGGAATGCAGATGGAGGCGATTGGTTTGGATCTCAGTGGCATGTGTGTCGAGGTGGAGAAAGAAATGTCGGCGACCTTGCCGCGGCGCATTGCTAAACTAACCACCCATGTTTGGCTACCGATTGAATTAACCGATGATCAGCAGTGGAAAGTCGAATTAGCGGCAAAAAATTGCCCCGTACACCACAGCCTGAACCCAGAAATTGAAAAGCCGATTGTTTTTCATTGGAAGTAGTTGATAGACAGATTTTTAAGGTATGAAAACTTCTGCAGATGCTGTTTCAGTTTTATTAATTTTTGATAATCGCAATCGTATATTGTTGAGTCGATCGGCAGAGAACACCGTAGAGCCCCTGTACATTGGTAACCAGGGCACCGGAGTGGATGCAGAAATAGTTGAGCGATTTAAAGGTGTCACAGGCAAAGCACACTTGTTGGTCGAAGGGGGTGATAGCCGATCAAACTTGAGAATTTTCTGCATGTTGCAAAGTGATGCACAAATCGAAGATGGGCAGTATTTCAGCATAGATGAGCTTGAAACAGCATCTGTAAAAGGGCGTCTGACTCTCTCCCCCACCCTAGTTCAAGTATTACAAGCGATAGAACCAGAGTTGGTTCGCGTCCCATACCTTGATTTCAGTGAGACTGAGTATATATATCGTTTTCGGACTGCGAAAGAGCGCAATCGTGAGATTTACGTAGACCAGCAATCTGAAGCGTTGTACCAGAGTGATTTATGTCGTGCGATTAAAGCAGTCCGCCGCACTAAAGAAAAAAAATCGGGAGCACCAGCAGTTTTGGATTTTGGCGCGGTAAGTTATGTGATTCCAAGTCATTTTGGATTTTGCTTGGGTGTTCAGAATGCGATTGAGCGAGCATATGAAACAGTTGCAGCTAATCCCGGTAAACGAGTTTTCATGCTCAGTGAGTTGATTCACAATCCATTCGTAAATGAAGATTTGCTCGCTCGTGGATTGCGCTATTTGCAGACCGACAAGGGTTTGCCAATTTGTTTAGATGGGAGCGTTGCAACTGATATTCAAGACCCCAACACTTTGTGGAATCACTTAACTAGCGATGACATTGTAATCATACCCGCATTTGGGGCGACTAACGAAGATAAAGTGCGATTGATGCGACGTGGGTTAAGTATTCGTGAAAATGATGCGACTTGTATGCTAGTTGAAAAGGTTTGGAAGGCTGCCCGTCGCTATGCGCAAGAAGGGTTTACCGTAATAATCCATGGTAAATCGGAGCATGAGGAAACCAAGGCGACTTTTTCAAACAGCTCTGCTTATGGTCCTGCGCTCATGATTCGAAATATGGAGCACGCCCGCCTTTTAACCGAAGTGATTCAAGCTAAAGGTGCAGAGAAACGGCGTCTGTTTGAAAATTCCTTCAAAGGGCTGTATTCTAAGAATTTTGATCCTGAAAAGGACCTACAGAAGTTGGCTGTCGTGAACCAAACGACCTTGTTGCGCAACGAGACGCTGAGTATTATTGAATTTTTGCGAGCGTTCACCGTTAAATGCTATGGTGAAGCCAAGGTTGCTGAACATTTATGGTCTAAAGGCAAAGGAGATACTCTTTGCTATGCGACCCAAGTCAATCAGGATGCGCTGCACAAAGCGGTTGAGGAGTCAGTTGATGTAGCGCTGATTGTAGGTGGCAAAAATAGTTCAAACACATTTCAGCTGTATCGGGTCTGCGAGAAGCGTTTTGGTGAAAACGCACACTACATCCAATCTGAGGCGAACATTTTGTCTTTGGATGAGATACAACATTATATTTTTCCATACCACTTAACTGAGGCACCTAAAATTACCGAAGTGGTACGACCTTTTATGACTAAGGACTCGCGGCCCAAGCGAATATTACTGACGGGAGGTGCATCCTGCCCAGATGGTGTTATTCAGCAGGTCATCCATAAGATTAATAGTTTTTATCCTGCAGGTTCAATTCGATCGATTGAATCTATCCTTGATACTTTTGACGCTCACAGTTGAGGATTACAGGTAGTTAAGTAAGCTACTACTTAATGTTATTGGGGTTTTCAGATTTAGAGGGAAATGTGCAATCACCTGTTTATTTTCCTCTAGGGCTTGTAGTGAAGCATCAGCTGTATCACTACCGAGGTGTTATTGTAGGAATTGATAGGGAGTGTGCGGCTGGTAATAATTGGTACCAGGCAAACAAGACTCAACCAGCCCGAAATCAGCCGTGGTATCATGTATTAGTGGACGATAGCGGCGGTTTAAGCACCTATGTTGCGCAAACGAATTTACAGCGCGATTGAATCGGCTTTATGCAATAGAACTGCGCATACTTATGACAGCATCAATGTCTCACAAAGTTCACGGAACTCACCAAGACCAAGACTGGTGATCGAGGAAGTACTAAAAACGGTTCATCGTCGATTAGCGGGGAAGGCATTGATCTATGTCGGGAGCGTTGGATTTGCTTTTTGTTCGTGGGAGGGACGACCTCCGTGTCGTCCGCTACCGATGCGTGAGAGTCTGACAGGATTATCAGCTCTTGGGGACTCCTAGATTTTCATGTGGTTTCTAAAGTGCCCGTGGTCGACACGGAGGTCGACCCAGCTCACTCAATTTAATCGGCTATTGTACAAATACTTTGTGCCTTCGTGCCTTTGTGAGAACTAATTCAGTGACTCAGCAAATGCTTAATCCTCTCACAAAGCCCACCAAGGCACCAAGTCATGACTCCCACAAATACTCTAACCAAAAAACTCTTTGCGCAAAGCCCACTCAGTATAATCGGTTAACCGACGAACATACTTCGTGCCTTTGTGAGAACCCATTTAGTGACTCAGCAAATGCTTAATCCTCTCACAAAGCCCACCAAGTCATGACTCCCACAAATACTCTAACCAAAAAACTCTTTGCGCTCAACCCACTCAATTTAATCGGCTATTGTACAAATACTTTGTGCCTTCGTGAGAGACCCATTCATACTTTAGAGTTCAATGAACGGTACTTAAGGGCAAATAATAGGTTCATCGTCGATTAGCGGGGAAGGCATTGATCTATGTTGGGAGCGTTGAATTTGCTATTTGCTCTTGGGAGGGACGACCTCCGTGTCGTCCGGTACCGATGCGTGGGAGCCTGACAGGATTATCAGCTCTTGGAGACTCCTAGATGTTCATGTGGTTTCTAAAGTGCCCGTGGTCGACACGGAGGTCGACCCTCCCCAACAGAATAGTATCTCCTCGGTAAATGACGGTGAACCTAAAAAAAGCCTACCATTTTAATCGGACGAGATTTCCCGCAGAACCTAAACGTTCAGCTAGCATACCTTTGTGAGCTTAGCGTGCTTTGTGAGAGACAACTGCACAACCACACATTCTAAAAATCGCTGCATCACAACCATGCCTCCAAAGGCATTACGGACTTGTCGCAATACTCAATCGGCAAGTTCACCATTTGGATGAACGATGCAACAACGGTCGGCCCATTTAAATACCAGCTAAACGGATACAATCACTTTTTGAATGCATAATCCGGATTGAACCGGCTTACCGATCATTCATCCAGGTGTTGCGAGTTATTTTACCGAATTTAAAGACGGTATTTATATTAGTCACTTGGGTGACTGTTTGGCTTAAATAGAAGTGCTAACCGACTGCTTTGGTTCAGCTTCCACCCCTTCGAGCACAAGTTCACCAAACAACGTGCTAGCGGTCGCTCGGTTGAAGCGAACTGGCACAATTTGGCCAATCAGGCGCGGACTCGCTTTGACTAATACGACACGATTGCCCGGGGTGCGACCGAGGAACATATTGTCTCCTTTTTTAGCTGGGCCTTCAAATAACACGTTTTCAACGGTCCCGATCAGTGTTTCGTTACGAGCAAGTGACTGCTTTGCTAAGATATCGAGCAAGATTTGGTTTCGTTCTTCTTTTTGCTCTTTGGTGACAGGGTCTCCAAGTGGTTCGGCTGTCGTATCTGGTCGAACGCTGTATTTGAAGAGATATGCCATATCGAAACCAATCTCTTCAAAGTGCCGACGTGTGAGTTCGAAGTCCGCCTCAGTTTCACCCGGAAATCCGACGATAATATCAGTGGAAATATACATATCCGGGCGCACCGTGCGTAGCTTGCCAATTATTTCACGGAATTTTTCGATACTGTAAGGCCGCCGCATCGCTTTGAGGATGCGATTGCTACCACTCTGCATTGGGAAATGCAGATATTCGACCAGTTTTGGTAAGCGCCCGTAACATTCAATCAGGTCATCCTTAAAACCGACAGGATGTGGACTGGTGAAGCGAATGCGATCGATCCCTTCGATTTCGTGAACTTTTTCAAGTAGCTGAACGAATGGGCTTTTTTGATCTACAAAAGGAAACTCTCGAATGCCGTATTGATTAACGATTTGTCCTAGTAGCGTGACTTCTCGTGTGCCACTGGCAGCTAATTCTTTTATTTCTGCAATAATCTCGTCCATCGGTCGAGCGCGCTCAGCACCGCGAGTCTTTGGCACAATGCAATAAGAGCACTTCATATTACAGCCCTGCATGATACTCACGAAGGCGGTGACCTGTACAGTATCGCTGGTGTGAGATTTAATCGTGTTTTGAGAGTCTGCTTCTTCTTCGAGATCAACGATTGAACGTGGTCGTGGTCCTTGCCCCTGCATCGTGGCGATCATATTGCTTAAATGATCGGGTACACGGTGAAATTTTTGCGTGCCAATAATGAGATCAAGATCCGGCAACCGATCCAGTAATGCGCCACCACGATTTTGCGCCATGCAACCCATTACACCTATAATAAAATTAGGGTCTTTGCGCTTACGCTTGGCGAGGTGTCCCGCCTTGCCGATGGCTTTTTGCTCGGCTTGGTCACGCACACTACAGGTATTTAACAGGACGACGTCAGCCTCCTGCTCGTTATCAACAATAGAATAGCCCTTCCCCCGAAGCATCGCGGCGACTGCTTCGGAATCTCGTTCGTTCATTTGGCACCCGTAGGTTTTGATGTAGACCCGATTCATGAGGAGTGCGGAGAATGTTGAGCGAGAGCGGATTGTAAACCTAGAATTCTTCTGATATGGAAGGTGGTTTGTAACAAAAGTTAAAAAGAGGGCCACTAAATGGGGTAAACTTGACGTATCCTACGAGTCGATTGACATATATTGATGGCAAATTTACCAGTTCGTGAACGAATACTAGTAAAAGCGGGAGAATTTTTTCATGTTCGTGGTTATGGCGCGGTCAGATTGGAAGAGATTATTGGTGCGACCGGTATATCGAAGGGAGCTTTTTACCAAGATTTTAGTTCTAAATCGGACCTTGGTTATGCATGGCTTGAGCGACTGTCAAAGCGCATGAAAATAATGCACCGAAACTTCCTTGATAATCCAGCAGAACGTGAACGTCGCTTACGTAAGTATATTTATTCCATGCGTGGTTGGATGGAGTCGAATGATTTCCGGGGGTGCTAGTTTGCGAATACAGCAGCGCCTGTCAGTCCCGACGAGGAAGATATCATTCATTTGATTGGTCAGTATAAACGCGCTCAGCATAAGTTTTTTGTAGAATTGGCTGCATCTTTGGTCGACCAATGTGAGGCGCAGCGTATAGGCACCGCAATTTTTTTACTCTATTCTGGAGCTATGGCAGAGGCGCAAAATTTAAAAGCGACTTGGCCACTTAATAATGCTTTAGTCTGCGCGGAGGCGCTGTGCGAAATTAAGCGATAGATACTGGAGTGTCTTTTGAGATCAATGAACCTCTCGCTAGTGGTTTAAAACCAGTCACAAAAAGGCATTGTATTTTTCAGCGGCTCTTTTTTTGGTTGAGCAGCATCACAGTCATCTCTGCCTATTGTTTTAATTCCAATTCGAGGGTTTTTATTGGAGACCTATATTCAATCGTTCAGCAACTAGGGGGCAGGTGGAGGCCTAACTCCTATCTACTTCATTAAAGTTTAAGCCAATGAAATCTATCACCCACAAAGTCTTTGTATATGGCACCCTTAAACCAGGTGGCGATTACTGGCCTCGGTTTTGTGAGGGCAAAGTGACTACGGCCATTCCAGCGAAGATTCACGGCGAGCTGTACGACCTGCATCTAGGCTATCCCGGGTTATTTCTACGCGGGGATAGCTGGGTGTATGGGTATGTATTAACGATTCCGCGAGATGAGGACTTTGAGCAATTGGATGTGCTAGAAGGTTATCAACCGAACCGGGCAGAGGAGCTCAATGAATATACTAGGGTACGAGTGGAGTGTTTCGATCAAGTTGGAGTGTCACTTGGTAAGGTTTGGGTCTATGAGATGACAGAGACGACTTTCGGGCAGACTGCTGGTACGAGAATTGAGCATGGTGACTGGTGTGTGGATTAATTCATTTACTTGCAGTATAGTCAAAATTCAGATTTGCAGAAGTGATGTTGTTTACTAAGCCCACTAAACTGCTTTTTGTTGGGGATTCCATCACTGACTGTGGTCGCGACTATCAGGCCAATGGACTGGATCTTGGCACGGGCTATGTCGCTCAGGTGCAAGCTTTACTGAGTGCCCATCACCCTGACGCGCAAATGTGTATTTTAAATACAGGCATCTCTGGTAATCGCGTAACGGATCTTGAATTGCGTTGGCACACTGATGTCTTGGCGCATCAGCCGGATTGGGTAGTGTTAATGATCGGGATCAATGATGTCTGGCGCCATTTTGACAATCCACGCATGGAGCAAGTTACTTTAGAGGCCTACAGTGCCAAGTTAGAGCGATTGATCCAGCGTACCCTGCCTGAGGTTAAAGGTATGATTGTAATGTCGCCGTTTTTTTTGGAATCGAATTTAGAGGATCCGATGCGGGAGATGATGGATCACTATGGCACTGCATCGCGGGTGATTGCTGAGCGGCTAGGCCAACGTTTTGTCGATGTGCAGGCTGCTTTCGATACGTGGTTAGCCCATAACGAGAGCACAGAACTTTGCGCCGATCGTGTGCACCCCAACGCAATTGGGCATACAATTATTGCAAGTGCGTTTCTCAACGCAGTTGGCTTTAACTGGTAGCGGGCCCCTCTTTTAGTCAGCAATTTTTGCCTTTTTGACAGCTTTTTTAGCTGCCCTTTTAGTGGCTTTTTTAGTGGCGGTCTTTTTGGCCACTTTTTTAGCACTGGTTTTTTTAGCTGCTTTTTTAACAGCAACCTTTTTCGAGCTCGCCGGCTTGGTTACCTTTTTAGCACCCTTCTTTTTGGGTGCTCGGCTTTCCGTGGTGCGTTCGACGGGTTTAGGCTTTACTGCTGTAGGCTTGCTTGTGGTTGAAGTAGAGGGCTTGGTCGATTGCTTGGCTGGGGCGGATTCAATCGCAACTTCACGGGGGTGAAAAGTGCCTTGTGCAGCCTTTGGGGTGGCCTTTGGTTTCAGCTCAGTGACTTTATCGTAAGTAGCGTATTTTTCTTCAGGGCGAACAACTTGCTTGCGGTTGCGATTGCGTCGCGAACGTTGCGCCTGGTCGCCTTGTTCAGCTGGCTTAGCTGTAGCACTGTCTGCGGGGGGCTCTTGGTTGACTTTACCTGGATCGGGCGCGTTGCCTTTGGGGTTGCGATTACGGCCACCGCGGCGACGACCACGGCGCGATTTAGATTGATCTGACTGCTCGTGCTCACTGGAAGTTAGGTCTGCCTTGTTTGAACTTAAAGCTGGCTGCTTGGCTGCGCCTTTTGACTGACCACTGCGCTCTTTGCGTTGAGTCTTTTTCTTCGCCTTTGGGGTAGTCTGATAGCGCTCAGGGTGCGATTCAAAGTCCTCAATCGCTGAGGCAATCTTTTCTTCCATTTCCTCATCAGAGTAAGGAATCGTTCGTTCAATACGATCTGCTTCCCGAGTCGCAATGGCCTCCTGTTTGGGTGGGAAGTATTCCTTGGGTGGCAGTACCACTGTAGTGTAAGGGTCGATCGGGAGCGTTGTTTCTGGCAGTGATTCCTGAGCAGCTGCACTGATACGTGGGTAGAGAGTTATTTCGTTCGGCACATTGGGCTCGTTTGGATCTAAGAGGCGCTCGACTATGCGGGCGACATGATCCGGGTCGATGTGTGTTTGCAGGTGCTTATCGACGAATGCGGCATCATCATCCACCGTGTTCTGGCGTAGAATGAGGTTTGTCACGCGTAGACCAGCATCGCGTGCTTGGTCAAATAGTGCCGCGTTCATCGCCTGCAAGCCGCCTTCAATCAAGGCGTTGACCGCACTCGGGATGTGGCCGCTTTTGTTGGCTGGAATGATATTAATCAACTGACCACGAAAGCGTAGAAGATTTGGCAATACTATCCGTGTGAGCATAACAGGGCCAAGCAGGCCGACCTTTAAGATTGCTTCAAGATTACCAACCGGAAGTTGCTCGAAAGCAGCTCCAGGAGTCACATCAATTGCATGGATTAAAATGTGGATTGCTTTTTCCTGGTCTAGGATCGTTTCCACAGTTTTTGCAACTGCTGACAAGTCACTCAAGTCGATTGCATGGGCGACAAAATTCGGATCAGAAAATGTGACGTTAGAGAAGTTGTTACCAATACCGTGCACGCGGCAACCTTGGCGAATGAGGTCTTCAATCAATCGAAGGCCGAGTGGAGTTTCTGCTCCTGTGACAATAGCAATGTCCATATAATATTAGAAAGTGGCTCGGTTTGCGGAGAACGCTCTGGGTGAGGTTCGTCAAAAACGCGTTGGAGTGAATCGTTCGAAGTAAATAACTTCGGTATAGAGTTGGGTCAAAAGATATGAGGCAATGGTATTTTACTTCTAAGTCATCTGCGTGTCGTTTATTGACTGAGATTGGGCCTCCAGAGGGAGTGGCAGTTATTGCTGCACGTTGCACATTATCCGTTGAGCGCGAAACCAAGCGCTGCGGAGCGCACAAAGTAATCGCAGAAGAAACACATGATTAGTCAGTCGTTGCGTTGGTTTTTAGTAATTGAGCGAGTTCGCGCAACGAGTGTGCAACTGGAACCCCCGTCTCTGCTAGGCGGTCCGAGGCATGGTGCCCGTGCCCAAGTAAAATGCAGTCAGCACCAATCGCTTGAGCAACTTCGAAATCGTGCAAGGTATCACCCACGAGCACGATCTCATCGGGCCTCCAGTCGAGTTGCTCTACCCAGTTGCGACCTTGTGCGACTTTGCCTTCGGCGTAAATATTATCGGCACCAACTAACCCTATGAAGTGCTTGCGAATACCGAAATGATCGATGCCAGCATTGAGTGCTTCCTGCTTGGCGGCTGAGAGCACGGAATGACTCATGCCAACTGCACTCAGGTCACTCAAAACGGAGGCCGCATTAGGATGCAGTTGGCATTCCTGAAACCAGCGTGCTTCGTAGTCTTGTATAAATTCACGACTTATTTGATCGAAGCTATCTACGTCAGTGTCGAAGCCTAAATAGTCGTAAAAGTGCACGACAGGAAATCCGAAATTTTGCCGATATTCTTCGTTGCTGATCGCTGCCCTGCCCCGCCGCGTCATCAGTCCATTGAGCACTTCGACACAAAGCGAAGTGTCATTGAGTAGTGTGCCATTCCAGTCCCAGATGACATGTTTGTAGTGGGTACTCATTTAATCAATTAGGTCTGGTTTCCGCAGAAAAAGCACCGCTGGCACTTGTAAGAGCGAGAGAAAGATTAATGTGCCTTCAAATCCGGGCACACCAAGACGCTCGCCTTGATCGGCGGCAGCCATGTAGTTGAACATGACGGAGACCACCATAAGAAATACGAAAGCGATCGAGCAGAACAAAAGGAGCCCGTACATCCACTTCCAGCGCGCTTCTGTCATGCTTTGAAATGGCAGATTCAAAATAATACCATAAAAAATAAAATAGCTGACCTTGATCCCATCGAAGATCCCATCAAGCCCACGGGTCACTATTAGCAGGGTGAGGACTATTAAGATCACTCCAAGCGCATGGCCGCTCCAGCGCGCATAACGTACCCCATCGGGTACTTGTGGCAGTTGTTGTTTTTTTGACATAGTTATTCGAAAAGTTGGTGTAGGGTAATGTTTCTGAGCTGTTCGGTTTCAATTAATGCGCGCTTGCGCTCAGCGCCCCAGCGATAATTTCCTGGGCTACCTGTGGATAGTACGACTCGGTGGCAGGGAATGAGTAATGCGATTGAATTGGCTGCGATTGCAGAGCCGACAGCCCGGCTCGCACCGGGTTGCCCTACTCTATTAGCGATTTGTTGATAACTACACTGCTCACCAATCGGAATCTCTAATAGTGTGCGCCATATTAAGCGTTGAAAATCACTGCCCCTCGGAGCTAGGTAATTCCACTGTTTTGTCGGAGACATGTGCTCAAAAGTACGGAGCCATATAAGAAATGCGCGTTGAAAAGCACTGTCATAATCATCGTGTTCAGAATCTATATCCATCTCAAAATTCATTGCTTCAATGCCATTGCTGCGGATTATTATTTTGAGTCGACCCCAGCGAGTATGGAGTACGCCGGAAAATTCCGAAGTATTTAGATTGTTCACCAATATAGTGAACAAATTATCATTTAAACTTGCCATGGACAAAGTGGTGCTCAATCTAGCTTTAATTTCACACGTAACCTCTAATTCAATACGATATGGCCACTAAAGCACAAATTAAAAAAGTAGAACGTAGTCCAGAAGCTGATCGCAAGAACCTAGATCTAGCGATTTCAGGTATCAACAAACAATTCGGTAATGGTGCAATCATGCGCCTAGGTGAGGCGACTAAAATGGAAATCGATTGCATCTCGACTGGCTCTATTGCGATCGATTTAGCACTCGGCATCGGAGGTTTACCACGCGGCCGTATCTGTGAAATTTATGGTCCTGAAAGCTCTGGTAAGACGACTTTTTGTTTAAGTGCGATTGCTCAAGCACAGAAAGAAGGCGGCAATGCGGTCTTTATTGATGTCGAGCATGCGCTTGATCCTCGTTATGCGAAAGTTGTTGGCGTGGACCTTGAGAATTTGATGGTGTCCCAACCCGAAAGCGGTGAAGACGCGCTGAATATTACCGAGACCCTCATTCGTTCGGGTGCGGTTGATATCATCGTGGTCGATTCTGTCGCAGCGTTGGTTTCAAAAAATGAGCTCGATGGACAAATGGGTGACACTACGGTTGGGCTTCAAGCGCGTATGATGAGCCAGGCGATGCGTCGATTGACAGCTGCTATTAGCAAATCCCAATGCATCGTTCTGTTTACCAATCAGATTCGTGAGAAGATAGGCGTGATGTTTGGCAGCCCAGAGACTCAACCTGGTGGCCGTGCCTTGAAGTTCTTCGCTTCGGTGCGCATGGACATTCGCCGTATAGGCCAAATTAAAGAGTCTGCCGGTAAGGTCGTGGGTAATCGTACGCGCATCAAAATGGTCAAAAATAAGGTCGCACCTCCTTTTACCGAGACTGAGTTCGACATCATGTACAATGAGGGTATTTCGCACTCTGGATCTTTGGTTGATCTCGGAGTAGAGCATAAAATGCTGGAGAAAAAAGGTTCATGGATTTCATATAAGGGCGAGATGATTGGCCAAGGTCGTGAAGCAGCGAAACAACATATTAAAGATCATCCAGAACTTGCAGCTGAATTAACAGAATTAATCATGTCGAAAGTTCATGTCCGCGGCGGCGAGTCATTGACTGGCGAGACTGAAGGTGCCGAGTAGTTGCTGCGTACCTTTCCCGTGATGTGTTGCTTTTGGAAGTAGTGATACAGTGATTAAATAAGCGGATAGGCGTACATTTTAATGTGACACGTATCGTTTCGCACTGACGGGCATGATTAACTTTCATGCCCGTTTTTTTGCACTTATCGATGGAGGATTATTGGCGAGATATTGGTACAAAGAAATTAACATCTAAATTTCATCCAAAAATGTACCCTACTGGACTTAATTTAGAAGATATCTAGTAAATGTTTCTAAAGCCTTAATTAACAAGGATTTGTGAGATAACTATCAAATGCTTTCGTACGATGAAATCTCACTTATTAAATAATAGCTGAATGTCAGTAATTGGGCGGGCTAGAGAATGATTTATGGCTCTTTTAGCTGACTTTAGCGTGCTTTATTTTTAGTTAACAGTCCCCTACTCCGTGTTATCTTTGGTAGAATCCAAAATAGAAGCCTTAAGATGTACCTTGACGTAGCACAATATGTGGAGACTTTTGCCTCACTATGCCCGCAAGTGATACGATCGTCGCTCTTTCAACACCCGCCGGAGAATCTGCTATCGCAGTCATCCGTCTGAGCGGACCCGCATGCCCGAAGCTTTCAGCCGAATTATTAGGTCGCTCGCAAGAACTCAGTTCAAGGGTGGCTCATTTGGGCAAGTATACGGATATCAATCATTCGGTTATCGACGATTGTCTGTTCACTTACTTTGAACATGGTAAATCGTTTACAGGCGAAGCAATGCTCGAAATAGCGCCGCATGGTAACCCCCTGATTGTCCAAAAGATTATCGCAGATCTATTTCAACGAGGCTGTCGGGCTGCCGAACCGGGCGAATTTACACGTACTGCTTTCTTAAATGGAAAAATGGATTTGAGCCAAGCGGAAGCTGTCTCTGATCTGATTCGTGCACGTTCCGATCGTAGTATTAAAGTCGCACAGCGCCAGCTACACGGGTCAGTTGGCCGAAAAATGAGCGAGCTTACAGAGCGCTTATTGAGCGTGATGGCTCACCTGGAAGCGTATATAGATTTCCCGGAAGAGGATTTGCCTAGCGAGAACCAAGATGGCCCTGCTGCTGAGTTGCAAAAACTGATTATAAACATTTCAGATCTAATTGAAACGCAACGATATACATCGCTTTTGCACGAGGGAATTAAAACCCTTATTGTGGGCGAGCCGAACGTTGGAAAAAGCAGTTTGATCAATGCACTCACAGGATCAGATCGCTCCATTGTGAGTGATATCCCGGGTACTACGCGTGATTATATTTCGGCATTTTTAATGGTAGGCCCTTGGCGTATTGAGATTTTGGATACCGCTGGTTTGCATGAAGCGGGTGACGAGTTAGAGCAAATTGGCATCAATCACACAATTGAGCAGGCGGAGACTGCAGACTTCTTTTTGCTAGTTCTTGATGCGACGGGTGTCTCCCCTCACCTACCGCAGTCCCTGCTCGATCAAATGACCGTGAAGAACACCATTGTGGTTGAGAACAAGATTGATTTACCAACGGCAAAGGCTCATGGCGACTTTATGGCCGAGTTCCAACATGTGCGAGTCTCTCTGCAGACACACGAGGGACTGCAAGCATTTCGGCAGTTGTGGGCAGATTCGATTGATTCTGGAGTGCAGCAACCTAATGCTGATGGAGTCGTTGTAAATGCGCGGCATGCCAGCGCCTTGATGGAAGCACTTGATGCTCTTGAGCTTGCAGCTGATAAGATGCGTGAAGACGACCAATCAGAGCTGGTGGCCTCAGATCTGCGAGATGCGGTTGAGTCGATCGGTAAGGTCGTCGGTAAGGTGGATAATGAGCGCATGCTTGATAGTTTATTTAAACAGTTTTGTATTGGAAAATGAGTGGTGGACTTAAATTTGGGCCAAATCAACCCTATGACGTGATTGTATGTGGTGCTGGCCATGCTGGCTGTGAAGCCGCTCTGGCAGCGGCACGGATGGGTGCGGATACCCTGATGTTGACGGGTAATTTAGACACAATCGCACAAATGAGCTGTAATCCTGCGATTGGCGGTCAAGCTAAAGGACATATGGTCCGCGAGATCGATGCGCTTGGTGGGGAGATGGCAATCAATACAGATACGACTGCGATCCAGTTTCGTTTACTGAATGCCTCAAAAGGGCCGGCAGTACAGGCGCCACGCGCGCAGTGTGACAAAAAGGCATACCAATACCGGATGAAGCATGTGATTGAGTTGCAGGACAACTTAGATTTGTTTCAGGCGATGGTTCAGGGGCTTATCTTTGAAGGTGGCCGAGTTGTGGGCGTGCGCACCAACCTCGACGTCGATTTTTATGCCAAAACGGTAGTCGTCACCACAGGCACGTTTCTTCGTGGATTAATGCATGTTGGCAAGAATACCAATAAAGGCGGGCGAATGGGTGATTTTTCCGCCGAAGGGCTTTCTGGGTCCTTTCTGGAGGCAGGCATTGAACTCGAGCGCTTAAAAACAGGTACCCCTGCCCGCATTTTGGGTAGTAGTATTGACTTTAGCCAACTCGAAGAGCAGCAGGGCGATCCTGATCCTACCTTGTTTGCTTTTTACGATACTCGAGGCGTGGATAATTTGTTCCACGTGGAACATACTAACTTGGATGATTCTGGTTCCGATCATGAGTTGTTCCACGTGGAACATCCGGGCGAAAAAAAGCTTGGTTGGTTGCCTGGCAAAGATCAGGTGTCTTGCTGGATGACTTACACGGGAGCGAATACGCGACAGGTAGTGACCGACAATCTGCATCTTTCGCCGATGTATTCGGGACAAATTGAGGGCACGGGGCCGCGCTACTGCCCAAGTATTGAAGATAAGTTTGTCCGCTTTGCCGATAAGGAAAGGCATATGTTATTTCTTGAGCCAGAAGGGCGTAATACCAACGAATGGTACATTAATGGCCTCTCAACTAGCTTACCTTTTAGTGTTCAGTTGGATATGTTGCGGAGTATCGATGGTCTTGAAAAGGTTCACATGCTGCGTCCCGCATATGCGGTGGAGTACGATTTTGCGCCACCGACTCAGTTGTTCCCATCCCTTGAGTCAAAGAAGGTGGAGAACCTATTCTTTGCTGGGCAGATTAACGGCACTTCGGGGTATGAGGAGGCGGCAGGGCAGGGATTGATTGCGGGTGTGAACGCGGTGCAGAAGCTACGTGGTGAGCAACCATTGGTATTACAGCGCCACGAAGCATATTTGGGGGTGCTGATCGATGATCTAGTCACTAAAGGAACCAAAGAGCCTTACCGGATGTTCTCAAGCCGTGCCGAGCACCGGCTATTGTTTAACCATCCGAGTGCGGAAATTCGTTTGTTAGACCAGATTAATAAATTACAACTCGTTGACAGCCAACGATTAGTAAGAATTAAGGCAAAGGCTTCCAAGGTGGCGGAATGGACGCAGCGCCTAGAAGTCGAGCGCAAGGCTGGGGAGAGCTATGCGCTGCACCTGCGTCGCTCTCATTCGCAGGACGACTTTCCTGACAATTTGAAAGCGGAATCTAAAGAGGTGCGCGATGAGGTGCATTATCAAGTGGTGTTCAAGGGTTACCTTGAGCGCGAGAAGAAGCAGATTGAGAAGATGAAGCATATCGACCACATCCGCATCCCGGACGACTTCATTTATGCCAACGTCAAGGGCCTGCGCAGTGAAAGCGCGCAAAAGTTGGTTGAGATTATGCCTCGTACGCTAGGGCAGGCCAATCGTATTAGCGGCGTGAACCCTGCGGATATCAGTATTTTAATGGTACACCTCGAGGCACGTCTTTCTAAGAAGAAGTAAGTATTTCTGTGGTTTCCTGATGGGTGCTAGAGGTTTGGCGTCTCGAATGCAAATTAGTCGGCATTTCTGTGGTCGCTTGTGGTCACCGTTCATTTCACTGCCTGGCGGCGGCTCGCTTTGTATCGCTCGGGTTACGATTGTGTTGCGGTCAGGTAAAAATAATCGTGCCCATTTTTTTCAACGCTTTAAACGTTGACGAGTAGGGACTTAATGTCGTTTTAGCAAAACATCGTAAGGGCTTTAAATGCTATTGCTTCTTCTCGATTATGAGCCCTTATCATATACATTATTTCTAGCTTATCTATATGCACACTCTTAAAGCCCAGCGTATCCTAGTCGTCGATGATGAGCCTGATGTCACAGAGTTATTGAAGTATAAATTCGAGCAGGAGGGCTATCGCTGTCAGGTATTGAATGATCCTTTGTTATTTGCCAGTACTGCGCGCGACTTTGAGCCTGAGATTATGATTTTTGATATCATGATGCCTGAGCTGAGTGGATTGCAGCTGTGCCGCATGGCGCGCGCCGATCCTTTACTGAAGCATGTCCCAATCATTTTCCTGACAGCGCGTGGCGAAGCAGAAGATCGTATTCAAGGGCTGGAGATTGGCGCGGAAGATTACTTGCCTAAGCCATTTAACATGAAGGAGTTATCTATTAGAGTGGGGAAGCTTCTAGCGCGCAGTGCGACCGTTTCAGAGACGACAAAGTCTACACGCATTGAAATCAGTGGTGTGGTGATTGATGAAGATTGCCACCAATTGAGTATCGATGGGGCAGAGGTGATTTTGACTGCCACTGAATTTCGTTTGCTTAAACTGCTGATGGAGCGGAAAGGGCGAGTGCAGTCGCGAGATCACTTACTGGTGGCTGTTTGGAATTATGATACGGATATAGAGACACGTACTGTCGACACGCACGTACGTCGTGTGCGAGAAAAGTTGGGCCCATATGCACATTTGATTGAGACTGTTCGCGGAGTGGGCTACCGTGCTGTCGATATCTAATGGTTATTTGCTTAAGTTTACTACTCTGTGCGGCTTTGTTTGCTCACTGGTTGACGATCCGAAAAACGCGTGCAGTGGTGCGCGAGTTGGAGGAGTCAGTGCGGATGAAACGTCGTTTATTGCTGAATGAGCCCTCCGCTCTGTTACGTCGTATCGGGATGGAGCCCTTGGTTTCAGAGACCAATGAGCTGATCGATCAGCATCGTAGCTATACCGATGAAGTGTTTGGTCAATCGACTCGTTTGGATGCGATGCTTGGTTCGACTCAGGAGGCAGTGATCATTTTTAATGATCAGCGTGTCGTGGAGTTTTTAAATGAATCAGCGAAGCGTTTATTCCAGGGTAACCGCGCACTTAAGGGAGCTCGCTTGGAGTCGGTATTGCGCTCGTCGAGCTTGCTGGATTTTTTGGATGGGTATCGGGAGGATCACAGAATTACTCAGCAGGAAATTAGTGTCGATCGCGAAGGTGGTGTACTGTGGTTCGAGGCTTCCTGTGCAGAGGTACGTGATATTTCGGCTAAGAATGCGGTGTCTACCTTGTTAGTGCTGCACGATATAACTCGTTTGAAGAGCCTTGAAATGGTGCGGCGCGACTTTGTGGCGAATGTATCCCATGAGTTGCGCACCCCCTTGACCATCATTAAGGGCTTTGCAGAGACATTGGAGGAAGATCATGCAACGCTAACGGCTGAGACCCGTTCACGATTTATTGAAAAGATAGTTAATAATGCGAAACGCTTGCATGTGCTGGTGGAAGATCTGCTGGAGTTATCTCGTCTAGAGTCTAAGTCGGATCAGGTGCAGCCGACTGAACAGTCCCTGCTGCAGTTGATGGACGAAATACTGGAAGACAATCGCCAACGACTGGATACGAATGTGCAGAGCATGGAATTGGATTTCGATGAGAGGGTAGGGGAGTTTGCATTTGATCGTTTTCGTATTCAGCAGGTCTTTGACAATTTGATTGAAAATGCATTTCGCTATGCACCGGACTTTACACGATTGGTTTTAAGTGTGCGCTATGAGGATGCGCAAAATATAGTGCATTGTTGTGTCGCAGACGATGGACCAGGTATCCCGGAGAAGGATGTGCCGCATATTTTTGAGCGCTTTTATCGTGTGGATAAAGGTCGCTCGCGTGAAAATGGCGGCACCGGCTTGGGTTTGAGTATTATTAAACATATCGTCCAGCAGCATGGCGGTAGCGTCTCTTTGGAAACAGGCGAAGCGCAAGGAACTGCGATTCATTTTACATTACCTTACGTGCAGTTGGCTCAGTCTGAATAAAGCGAGAGGAAATGTATGGAGGGCTGTTGGCGCCTTACTCCCTGTGGCAAGTTTGTAAGTTCTAGCCCAATGCGATATAGTCATTGCCAGCGCCCAGGCATATCCCCTGAGCCGCGTCTCAACGGCCTTGACCTAGTGGAGTGTGGCAGTGCATAAACGAAATTATTATGGAAATTACACAGGCACACGCACGCGAGCTAGAGAAACAGAAACTGCGCAAAGCTGAATTGAGGGCGGAGTGCGAGGCTGCGTTGAGTGGAACTGATCGGATTTTGTTTGAGGCGGGCTGCGGCCATGGGCATTGGCTTACAAGTTATGCGGAGGAGAATTTGGCGCAAACTTGCGTGGGGATCGACTTGATCTCTTGGCGTATTCGCAAGGGACTGGATAAACGGAATAAGCGCCAGCTTCAGAATTTGCATTTTTTTAAAGCCGAACTTGGCGAGTTCTTAGAGGTGCTGCCGGAGCGTATCCGCTTTGATATGACCGTGCTGCTGTTTCCAGACCCATGGCCGAAAGCGAAGCACCATCGACGTCGTATGGTGCAAACTGGGTTGTTGGACGAAGTCGCGCGCCGAACCGATGTAGGTGGCCGTTTTTGCTTCCGCTCAGACGATCTGCCTTATTATGAGTGGGCCGTAGAGCACCTACAGGCGCATCCTGAGTGGCAGATTGATGCGCAAGCAGAGTGGCCGCATGAGATGGAAACCTACTTTCAAGAGATGATGGAGAGTTACCACTCGGTGGTTGCCCATCGCGTATTAGCACAGAGCTAGCTGGTCAGGCGTTTGCGGGGCAGCCTGTACCGCAACCTACAGCCAGGTGCACTACGCTACACTCAACTAGAGCGGCGTCAGACAATATCCAGCCAAACGATTAAGACGAGCTGAGTGAGGATTGCGATGGCCAGTAGGGCGTAAGCGAAAATCACAAAATAATCTTTCGCGAAGCTGCGTCCACGCACTTTTAGTATACGCTTTGGTTTTTTTGGAGCTTTAGCTGAAGACTGTTTGCTTGCTCGATGCTTACGCTCACGTAATCGTGTCAGGCTGTCGGTGAGATTGGTTGGGCTACTCATAATTTACAGTAATTGATAGAATTAGTCAGAGCTGCGCCGCGAGCAAGGTTAGAAGTAGATCTGTCTATTCATAGAAGGTATTAGTACGGCTAATCCTGAAATTGAAAAAAGTTCATTCGGGTGTTGACGATAGCAAGCAGGCGCTACATCAAGTTCGATTTTTCCTGTGGTTCCTCGCTGCAAAAAACAATACTCTTTTCAGTTCTTCGTGAACAAATTATTACCAACTTTTTTCTTCCTATCTGGAACAGCGACATCTCTACAAGCTGCAGGCGATGGCGTAAGTCCATCTCCGTACAATTTGACGGAGATCTTAGGGCTACCACTGACGAATTCGATTGTTACAACATGGGCGATTTCGATCGCATTCATTTTGTTCATTCGCTGGGCAGTTGGTTCGCCTAAGCTTATACCTAGCAAGGGTCAAGCAGTTGTAGAAAGCTTAATTGATGGCCTGCGTGGATTGCTTGAGCCAATCGTAGGTAAGAAGGCGTTTCCGATGACATTCCCACTTTTGATCGGTTTGTTCATCTACATTCTGATTCATAACTGGAGTGGTTTGATTCCAGGTGTCGGGGTGTTTGGGCATATCGATGATCACGGGCATTTCAGCTATTGGATGCGGCCTGCGAATGCCGACTTGAATTCTACCTTCGGCATGGCGCTGGTTGCGATGATCGCATGGCTAGTGATTAGCCTCAAGGTAGCTGGCCCTAAGTTCTTTATTTGGGAGCTTTTCGGTAATAAAGCAGACAAAAAAGAAACGCCTGCAGCCATCTACATGTTGTTGGCGCCGATCTTCCTGATGGTGGGTGTGATTGAAGTTGTTTCGATCGCCTTCCGTCCAGTTTCTCTTTCGTTCCGTCTCTTCGGCAATGTCTTCGGCGGTGAAAATCTGTTGACCAGCATGACCGGTATGGCGCCTTATATTGTGCCAATTCCGTTCTATTTCTACGAAGTGTTGGTTGGCGTTGTTCAGGCACTGATCTTTACCTTGCTCGTTGCTATCTACATCGGCCTGATGACCAACCACGACGAAGAAGCACACTAAACTTTTAAACCCTTTCCGCGTTCGGGACCATGTAGCAAACCGTGGACGACGTAGAAAACCACTAAATACAAAACTCAACGATACATATTATGTTCGATATCCTCGCAGAAATTACAGGTAAGATTCACGTAGCAGCAGCAGCCCTTGCGGTTCCTGTCGGCATTGGCCTCATCGGCCTTAAAGCGTGTGAGTCTGTCGGCCGCAACCCAGAGGCAGCTACTAAGGTGCTCGTTCAGTCCATTATCGCAATGGCTTTCGCTGAAGCGATCGTGTTCTTCGCGATCTTCCTTGGCTAATCTGGATACCTAAGTCTTTGCCGACGGTCTTCGGACCGTCGGCACTTTCTGACTCTTTTCTTTCCAATCCCGTTTTCTCTATGAAGGCCACTTTCATCACTCTGCTACTAGCACTCTCACTACCGCTCGGTCTCATCGCCGCTGGCGCTGCACACGATGCACACGATGCAGTTGTTGCTCACGGCGAAGAAGCTGCTCCGGCAGAAGGCAACAAGTTGACGATGATCACCGATAAGTTCGGTGTGACAGTGCCGACTTTAATCGCGCAGATGGTAAATTTCTGCTTGGTTGCATTTGTCCTGTACAAATTTGCCGTTAAACCAATCGCTGCGACGCTCGATGAGCGCCAGCAGAAGATCGCAGACGGCCTTCAGTATGCTGAAGAAATGAAGACACAGCTGGCAGAAGCGGAGCGCGAGCGCGCTGAGAAGATTAAGCAAGCAGCAGCAGAGGCTCAAAAAATCCTGACTGAGTCTCGTGAGCAGTCTAAGGAAATGATTGAGCAAAAGACACAAGAAGCGGCTGCACAAGCTGAGGCGATCATCCGTAAGGCGAGTGAAGCGACCGAGCTTGAGCGTCAAAAGATGCTCTCCGATGTGCGCCAAGAAGTCGCACGCCTCGTAGTCGCAACTTCTTCCAAGGTGCTGTCCCGCGATCTTTCTGATACGGAGAAGCAAAATTTCTCCGACTCTGCAGCCAAAGAATTGGCAAGTGCTGGCAACTAAGCCTTCGATTTTTACCTGATGAAACGCGACCAAAAGATCACCCGCCTAGCGAAGAAGCTCGTCGAGCTCTCGAAGGACAATGGTGTCGTAACTGAAGCCAAAGTGACTGAAGTGCTCGCTGGCCTCAAACAGGTGCAGCACCGCCATCATCTGACGGTTCTCAAGACCTTTCTTAGTTATCTTCGTCGCGAGATCGCGCTGCAAACGGCTGTCGTAATGACTCCAGGCGCTTTGAGTGACGATGCATTGAAAGCAATTGAAGCCACTTACAGCAAAATGTATAATCGTCCTGTCAGTGCGGTCATTCAGCAAGAGACTTCTTTGATTGCTGGTGTGCGTGTGCGCGTCGGTGACGATGTGTATGATGCGTCCGTTGCCGGTCGCCTTCAGCGTCTCGCCGAGAATGTTAGCTAATCGAACTTCACACCTTCCCACTTTTAAACCTTTTCACTTTTCTTATTCCCTCTCCATTAGTTTCTCATGAGCTCTATAGTCGAACAAATTGAAAACGAGATCGCTAGCTTTCAAGCTGGCGCCGTCAAATCCAACACCGGTAAAATCGTCGCCATCGCAGATGGTGTCGCCAAGCTTGAAGGCTTGTCGGGTGCAATGTACAATGAAATGATCGATTTTGGTCAAGGTGTCTTCGGTATCGCCTTGAATCTTGAAGAAGACGAAGTCGGTTGTGTTATTCTTGGCGATTACTCCAAGTTGAAGGAGGGCGACGAAGCCTCCACGACTGGTAAACTGCTTTCAGTTCCTGTCGGCATGGGGCTGCTCGGTCGTGTCGTCGACGCGATTGGTAACCCAATCGATGGCAAGGGCGCAATTAACTCCTCTGAGACATATCCGGTCGACCAAATCGCGCCTGGCATTATCCCGCGTAAGTCGGTGGACCAGCCGATGCAGACTGGTATCATGTCGATTGACTCAATGATTCCTATCGGTCGTGGCCAACGTGAGCTCATTATTGGTGACCGCTCGACTGGTAAGACAACCATCGCAATTGATACGATCATCAATCAGGCGAAGATCAATAACCAGCACCGCAACGAGGACGGGAGCTTCCCAGAAGACTTCCGCCCAGTTTACTCCATCTACGTCGCGGTTGGTCAGAAAAATTCGAACATTGCTCGCACCATTGCTGTCCTCGAGAAGGCTGGCGCGATGGAATACACGATCATCGTTTCAGCCTCTGCGGGCGACAATCCTGCCAACCAATACATTGCACCTTTCTCAGGTGCATCGATGGGTGAGTTCTTCATGAACAACGGCATGGACGCATTGATCGTTTATGATGATCTTTCCAAACAAGCGGTTGCATATCGTCAAATATCCCTCGTTTTGAAGCGCCCATCTGGCCGCGAAGCATATCCGGGTGACGTGTTCTACCTCCACTCACGCCTCCTTGAGCGCTCGGCTCGTGTGAATGAGGACAATGGTAACGGCTCGCTGACCGCGCTGCCGATCATTGAGACTCAAGCAGGTGACGTTTCCGCTTACATCCCGACCAACGTGATTTCGATTACAGATGGTCAGGTCTTCCTCGAGACTGATTTGTTCAATCAAGGTATCCGCCCCGCGGTATCGGTGGGACTTTCCGTTTCTCGTGTTGGCTCTGCTGCGCAGATTAAGGCGATTAAAAAGGTTGCTGGTAAGGTGAAGCTACAACTCGCTCAGTTCCGTGAGCTTGCCGCGTTCGCACAGTTCGGCTCCGACCTCGACGCGAAGACCAAAGCTCAACTCGAGCGTGGTGCACGTGTGGTAGAGCTCTTTAAGCAAACTGCATTCAATCCAATTCCAGTCGAAGTTCAGTCTTCGCTGATCTACGCTGTGCAAAATGGTTTCTTCGATGCGATTGAAGTCGCTAAGATTGTTGAAGCTACTTCTAGCTTACGCGAGTTCCTTGAAACACGCGGGTCCAAAGTGATGGATGCGATCCGTGCTGAAAAAGCAATTAGTGATGAATCCGAAGCAGCCCTGAAGACCTCCCTCGATGAGTGGCAAGCTGGATTCTCTGCATAATCAGATTCTAACTCCTTTCTTCTAACTTCTAGCTTTTAAAACATGGCTAATCTTCGCGACATCCGCCGCCGCATCAAGTCGGTTAAAAATACCCGGCAGATCACGCGTGCAATGCAGCTGGTTTCTTCCTCCAAGATGAAACGAGCTCAGGACGCCGCTGTTGCCGGCCGTCCATACGCGTTGCTCCTTGCTGATTTGCTCGATACAGTCGGTGAAAAGCTTGATCTTTCCGGTGCTACGATCTCGCATCCCTTCTTTGAGAAGCGCGAGGTCAAGACGCGTGGCATCCTAATTCTCTCGACTGACAAGGGCCTTTGCGGCGCGCTCAACACCAATCTATTTCGTAAGATTGTAGAAGAGGTGAAAGGCGACGCAAAGTTCATCACTGTTGGGCGTAAGGCGACTCAGTTTATTTCTCGTTCGGGTCGTGATCTAATCGCAGATTTCACCATTTCTGATAAAGCCGCCTTCTCTGAGCTTCGGGCAATGCTGAAGCTTTTGATCGATGCGTATAAAACAGGTGAAGTGGATACGATCGAAATCGCTTATCCGAGCTTCGTCAACGTACTCGTGCAAGAGCCTGTGCTTCAATCGCTCTTGCCGATCGTCGATCTACGTGAAGTCCTCGACCAACTTAAGAAGCGCGTCGCTGACCTACCATCTTTGGAAGCTCGTTCTGATGGGCGCGAAATGGTTTTTGAGCCAACAGCTGAGGCAGTCCTCGATGCACTTCCTGACCTTTATGTTAAGGTCATTATTCATCAACTTCTTCTCGAGAGCCGCGCCGCAGAGTATTGTGCACGCATGGTTGCGATGAAGGCTGCCACAGACAACGCTTCGACGCTCGTTGATGACCTCACACTCGATTACAACAAGGCTCGTCAAGCCGCGATTACTCAGGAAATCCTGGAGATCGCTGCTGCATCTGCCGCGCATTAATCCTTTCCACTTTCCTACCTTCAAACTTTTCCACCTCTTATAACCATGAGTAAAAACGGTAAAATCGTCCAAGTCATCGGTGCCGTCGTCGACGCCGCCTTTCCAATCGACAGTGTCCCAGAAATTTTCGACGCTATCACAATCGCTTACTCTGTCGATGGCACAGAGAAGAGCCTCACACTCGAAGTGCAACAGCACCTCGGCAATGGTCTTGTCCGCGCAGTTGCGATGACCTCCACAGACGGCCTCGTCCGTGGTATGGATGTGACTGGTACCGGCGCGCCGATCTCTGTTCCTGTGGGTGAGGCTGTTCTAGGCCGCATCTTCAATGTGACAGGCGACACCGTGGACGAAAAGGGCCCAGTCGCAACCGACGAGCGTCGTGCGATTCATCGCCAGCCTCCAGAGTTGATCGACCAAGCAACCGAAGCTGAAATCCTTGAGACCGGCATTAAGGTCATCGACCTGATCTGCCCATTCACAAAGGGTGGTAAAGTTGGCGCATTTGGTGGCGCGGGTGTTGGTAAGACCGTTGTCATCATGGAGCTGATCAACAACATTGCTAAGGCGCACGGCGGTTACTCCGTATTCGCTGGTGTGGGTGAGCGTTCTCGTGAGGGTAATGACCTGTATCACGAAATGTCCGACGCAGGCGTTATTGACCAGAAAGACATCAGCAACTCGAAGGTTGCTCTGGTCTACGGTCAAATGAACGAGCCTCCTGGTGCACGTATGCGTGTCGCGCTTTCTGGTCTGACTATGGCGGAATACTTCCGTGATGAGAAGAATCAGGACGTGCTGCTATTCGTGGATAATATTTTCCGTTTCTCTCAAGCCGGCGCTGAGGTGTCTGCACTGCTCGGTCGATCACCTTCAGCGGTGGGTTACCAGCCAACACTTTCTCAGGAAATGGGTAACCTTCAGGAGCGTATTACCTCGACTAAGAAGGGTTCGATTACCTCTTTCCAAGCGGTTTATGTTCCTGCGGATGACTTGACTGACCCTGCGCCAGCGAACACTTTCGCTCACCTTGACTCCACCATCGTGCTTGAGCGTTCGATTGCTGAGCTTGGCATCTATCCTGCGGTGGATCCGCTCGCTTCGATCTCCAATGCACTTGACCCAGCGATCGTTGGTGAAGAGCACTACAAGTGTGCGCGAGGCGTGCAAAATGTGTTGCAGCGCTACAAGGACCTACAAGACATCATCGCGATTCTTGGTCTCGACGAGCTGTCTCCTGAGGATAAGCAGACTGTTTATCGTGCACGTAAGGTGCAGAAGTTCCTTTCGCAGCCATTCCACGTTGCTGAAATCTTCACCGGAACACCGGGCGAATATGTTTCTACTGCAGACACCATTAAGGGATTCCAAATGATCCTCAATGGTGAGTGCGACGATCTTGCCGAGAACGACCTCTACATGAAGGGCGGAATCGATATGGCAATCGAAGCAAACAAGAAGGGCTAAGAGCCACTTGCGGCTCTATTACGAATTACGAATCATCACGATCACTCACTATTCCTAATTCTAAATTCCTAATTAAATAAAATGCTTACTCTAGAAATCATAACGCCTGACGAAAAGGTCCTCAGCACTGAGGCTGATCAGGTCGTATTGCCGACTGAGTCGGGCGAGGCAGGTATCCTAACTGGGCACATCCCGATCGTAACCAAGGTCATCGCTGGCGAGTTGAAGGTGATTAAAGACGGTAACACTGAGTTTATCGCCGTGGATCATGGCTTCGCCAAGGTTCTCGGCAATACGATTTCTGTGCTCACCGAAGCCGCTGTGGATGTCAAAGACATTGACCTCTCGGAGGTTGAGTCCGCGCAGGCGCGTGCTGAAGAAGCGCTGCGCACTGCAGCAGCTGAGGGCATTGATCCGAGTGAAGTCGATCGCCTTGAATCGAACATCCAGTTCCTCATCGCGCAGAAAATTGCCAAAGGCCGCCGCCGCCGTTAAGCGCGGATCTCAGCATAGCTTTGCCGCGACGCTCGAATCATGCAGTGTTTCCGGAGCAGCAGCAGGGTTTTTTCGAACCGATCAACCTGATGGATTTTGACCGCAGGGTGTGATGCATAAAGCCGGAGATATACGCTTGCTTCTCACAAAGCACGCGAAGCCCGCCAGGGTATGGTAGCTTAATGTTAATGTTTTTCGTAAAATCTCGTTGGATTAAACAGAGAGTCTTTTTTCGAGTACTAGCTCGATCACGCGTCTTGGCCTTTGTGAGCTCGGAGAGCTTTGTGAGAGATTGATACTGTTATCAGTATGAGCAGCTGTGTTGCATAAATCCCGTTGAATTGACGCACCAAGCATTCGATTGTTGTTGGGTTTGGAGATCGCGCACGGCTGATCTTACAATACCCCCACCGGTAATTTCTTGGTTTCGCGTTTTTCGAACTGAATCCAGTCAGCCATAATACGGGCGGTCTCGCGGAGATAGATGTCAAAGTCGGGCTTATCTTCGTCGTCCTCGTCCTCGTTTTTTGTAGTCAGATTGTCCATCTTGTCTTGGGCGATTTTTACTTTTACACCACCTTCGATTTCGATTTCTACCTCGTTCACTTTTTCGGCAGTGAGTACCGTCTCGGCATCTTCAAGGTTCTTTTTCGAAAGTGCGTCTTGTTCTTCGGCGACTTTTAGGATGAATGCTTCGCTGTTATAGTTGTTTTCGCTCAGTGTTTCATAGACCTTGTCTATGGATTCGATATAGACCCGGTCAGCGATTTGTCGGGCGATGCGTGTTTCCAGGTTCAGTGAAATGTCTTTTTCATCGAAGCGTTGACGGCGCCATTTGATTTGTTCGTTGAGGAATGCGAATTCTTCGAGCTCATCTTGGCGAGCAGCGCTATTACGCCCGAGTGCGGCTTTTAGTTCAGGGTCTTCGGGGCTAGAGATATTGAGCTTTTGCCAATCGTTGATCCAGTCGACTTCGTCGATCTTGTCCCATGCTAAGGCATGAGGCAGATCAGATTCGCCGATCGGGAGAAACTCGTTGACCGAAGGGAGTGCGATGTCGGAAGGCACACCTTTGAGCTGAGTCGAACTGCCGCCTGGAAGGTAAAATTGCTTGATCGTGATTTTGGAGGCAACAGGGCGGGTGGTGGCAGCTGGAGCTGCTTGAAACCATGAAAAGGCGGGGCGACGATTCATATGGTAGACTTCCTGCACAGTGCCTTTGCCATGCGTGGAGCTGTTGCCGACGACCAATGCACGTCCGTGATCTTGTAAGGCACCCGCGACAATCTCTGAGGCCGATGCACTGAAGCGCGAGGTGAGCACGATGAGCGGGCCTTCCCATTCGATATTCAAGTCGTGGTCGGACAGCACATCCGTGCGGCCATCCGGATTGCGCACCTGTACCACAGGGCCAACCGGGATGAAGAGGCCCGCGACACGAACGGCTTCACTCAGCAGGCCTCCACCATTCATGCGCAGATCGAGAATAATCCCTTGTGCACCTGCAGAGTTGAGCTTTTGGAGGAGCTCGGTGACATCGCCAGCGGTTGTAGTCAGTGTGCCACCTGCTCCTATATTACCGTAAAAGGAAGGCAGTTCAATGACACCAACGGGGGTGAGCCCACCAATGGCATTTGGGATATCGATGAGCGTTGCAGAGGCTAGATTGGCGGTGAGTTTCACTTCACCACGTGTGATCGAGACTTCTTTACGCACCGAGGGATCAGCTGCTGAGCCTGGGCGTATGAGCAGGCGGACGAGCGTGTTTTTTTCGCCTTTAATCTTTCTCACGACATAGCGTAGTTGCATGTCCACTACGTCTTCAAACTCGCCATCAGGACCTTGAGCGACGGCAAGGATTTTATCTTCGTCGTGCAGCAGCCCAGATTCTTCTGCCGGGCCGCCGGGCAGGATCTGCTTAATGGTGCAGATGCCATCGTCATCTTGAAGCAAGGCACCAATACCAACGAATGAATTTTGCACCGCGGAGTTGAAGCTTTCGAGTGTATCTGCAGAAAGGAAGCTCGAGTGTGGGTCAAAGAGTTGCGTCATCGCATTAATGAAGGACTCCTGTACTTCGGCTGCTTCGCGGTCGTTAATATAGGTGAGGTTGCGCTCGTAGCGACGGCGGATGGTCTCACGTGCTTCGTCGAGAGTCGCCGCGATGAACTCGGGATCATTCAATAGTCGTTCAATTTTGGCCGGGTCGAAGCTGTCGGCTTCGTTATCAGAGAGGACATCTGGGTTTTTAGTTTCGCCGTATTCAATCTCCTCATCCCG
>Ga0222717_10000576_pt1 | contig 31364 bp, 45 predicted proteins | sample C33_18DmetaG_FD_165053 | JGI IMG/M metagenome (GOLD analysis project Ga0222717, IMG submission 165053) | Estuarine water microbial communities from San Francisco Bay, California, United States - C33_18D | ecosystem: Environmental > Aquatic > Marine > Unclassified | place: USA: California... | reverse complement strand
ATACCATACGCAACCGCATACGGTGAACTAAATCCATTTTATTATCTTCAGTATATTCTTGACCATATCGCTCTAATACGCCGCCAGTGCTACCACCAGAATGATCCATTGCTGCTATAAATGTCATATGTATATCCTATTCTAAAAAATTTTCTAATGACATAGATTGTTGTCCAAGAATACTTTTTTTGGAACAATATATGTGTTTGTTAAAATTACGTTTTGTAAACGGTCCACCAAGATGATCTATATATTTTCCAGAACGATACCATGGACCCCAATCTTCATTCAATTCATTATAATGACCACCTAAACCAATTACCAATTTATTAAATATTGCTTGATCATGACCACAATCTATTCCATTATTGTCATCAAAACTATATAGGTGTTGTCTCCAATCATTTTTAGTCTCTTCTAAAAAGTCTCGTCTAATTAACATAACTCCACTACAAAATGGTCTGTAATTTTCATTTGCACAGTAAACTTTATTGTATGTTGCTCTTTTTTCATCTTGTGAACGCCCCGTAGTTTTATCCCAAGGCGAATCTCGCACGGCTGAAAATTTATAGTTAGCGAAACGATCAAATATATTTGGACATTTTGGTAATATAATAGCATCCATATCCAGATATAAAATTTGATCGTAGTCCATCTCATACATTTTAAATCTTTGATACACAGGGTGCTTATCTGGTAAGAAGTTATTATTAGTTACTTGATAGTAATCAACATCCCATATTTTAGCGAACTTTCTCGCTTGCATTTCGCTAATTTCATATATATCTGGTGTTGGTATAAATCTTTTTATCTGTATATTATCTGGAATTTTTACATTCACCTGTAATATCAATCGCTTCATTTTAATCCTTTTCTATCAACTAACCTTAGACCATACTCATTTATACCTTTTTTTGGTATATAATCATCATGGCGAATAAGAGTATTTTTTCTGAACCTCTTGTAATCTACTTGATGATGCCAACGACCAAATTTCCAAACAACCTTTGCAACATCTGGATGCATATCTTCTAGCATTTTAGATTTTGGCATGGTTCCTTCTTTAGAATAAAATTCTTCTGTGTTGCCCCCAGCCACCCTTTGCGTAGTGACTTTACCAGCCAAAAACGCATTAAATTGTATAGTACACAATCCATCCTTTAATATTCTTAATGATAAATCAGTATCCTCATTATATCGCCCTCTCCAACGATATACAATATCGTTTTCAATTAGCAGACAACTATAAATTCTAGTGTTTAATATATAGGGCGGTACAGAATCAGTTGATTTGACAAACCCAGCATAATTTGGGCCAACTATGGCGGCATTAGTGTATCTATCAGCAAAATCTTCCATTGCAGTAAAAATTCTAGGAGTTTTGGCAAACAAAATTCTATTGCGATTTAGTCTATAGAACCCTTCAAAATTATCATCCATAACCCAATGTCGTTTATCACCATTGCTTATTGAATGATCCCAAGCAAAGTTTCTTGCTGGACCTGGCCCCTTGCCCTTAGTGAACCCCAAATCATCAAATGTATCATAATCATCAAGATATGCTTGAGGTAAAACCAACAGACGTTTTATATCACAAGTGGATGAATATTCTTTCCATTGAGATTTCTCAATCACAATAAAATAATCACAACCCATCCAATCTAACTGCCGAATGGTTCCCCTCTGTTCCCAACGATTTTTGGAAACAATATATATTGGGTATCTATTATTCTTCAAAAAAGTCATCAACCCAAACCTCTTGCACAGTCTCACCTCTTATAAGTTTTGGATGCCAGATACTTTTAGTTTTTCTTGTTACCAACTGACCGAGCATACTCTGAAACTCATTCAAATCTTCTTCGTTACGAAATCTAACAATAACTTTAGCAAATTCTTCTTGCTTTGGTTGGACAAACTCAGGCATATCTGTCCATTCAGATGTTGTCTGATCATCATCGTCATCAAATAAACTATTTCCCATTATCACATAAACTCCTTCACAACACGTTTCTATATGCGTATTCTATTGCTCTATCGGCTTCAACAGCCAAAGGTCTTTTTTCATATTTTCTAGAAGTCTCACTGTCTAGTTCTCTTATCAGTTGCTCCAACTCAAATGATGTTATTGGATACTTTCTACTTATTGCATTCATTGCAGTACTTACCATAATTTTATATATCATAGCATATCTGCCAGAATTGTCAACTCCAGAAATATCAAACCAATCATGTATCTGACGTTTATTTACAAATGGACAATCTCTATATCCTGTCCACCTAACATCAGTGTTGTCTAATTTATTCTTTTCATATTCAATTGCTCTATCTGCTATGTGTTTTGGCATACGGTCTTTGAAACTACTACCAGTTTTCACTTCATATGAATGTTTACTCATTAATTTGTCAGGATCAATATCACTGCCAACATTATTGAATATAAAGTTGTTAGCATTAGAATAATTAGCAGGGATATAATACATCCTTGATAAGTCTTTTGTTTGCCCATCTCCGATTTCACTGAGTTCTTTATTAAGCGAGAACCAGAAGTGACGAATTTTAGAATTTTCAACCTCTTTACTGAGCGGGAATACAAGTCTAAACTTCGGATGGTCAATAGAACTACTAGCGGTACTATAACAAATATAGGTATAATCGCCAAAGCGATTAAATAACTCATCCTTTAAGTTTCCTTTAAAGACATGATCATCAACATCAACAGCAGTCCAATTTGCCCAATTAACCACATTCGCGTTTGCCCTAGTCGTATTAGATAAGTAAGTAGCAGGTGATATAAGTTGAGCATCTTTTTTACTTTCTATTTTTTGTTCTGATAATTTATATAGGAAATCCTTAAATGCTTCCCACCGCGAGAAATTCATTCTACGGTGGGTTTTGTTATCATATATAGATTTGAATATTGTAAGCGAGTACACTACATATCCTTTAAGTCGGATTCCTTGACAAAAATACCGTCAACCATGCGCCCTTTACGATCTTTAATATCATTGTAAGCAACTGTTAAACATTCATTCATAGTAATATTATTACGTTTCATGATATTGATCATTACGACCATCATATCACCTAAATCATCACGAATATCATTACCCTTACAAACGCTGTCGGACAACTCTCCCAATTCTTGCATCAATTTCAGAACTTGGTCTTTGTCACTTGATCCATCAATCAAATTACGATTTTCATGCCAATCACCAATTTTATTAATTAATGCCATTACTGGAAATTCTCTGCGCGGTCTAATTTCTTTAGTTTCCATAATATATCCTTTGTTTAAGTTTGTCCCATACTAACATATATGGGACATTTTGTCAACAGATTTTATCTGTAAACTTCTACTCCAACATGCCAATATGTTTTAGTATCAGTAACCCATGGCATATCTTTAAATGTGTTTGACTCATCTACAAAGAATGGCCCAGTAATGTAAACATCACAACTAGGATCATACGATTGCTTTTCAGCATCAACAAACTTTTGAGCATCTGCCTCTGAATTAAATTTATATTCTTTTTTACTGTGCATGATATTCTCCTAATTAATTAACTTCAACTATATGAATACATGATTCGTATTAGAGAGTCAATAGAAAAATTCATTTAAATTTGTACCTAATCTTTTTTCTGCTATTTTAAAATACTTTTCTTCTTTTTCTATTCCTATAAATTCTCTATTTGTATGGACGCAAGCAACTCCTGTAGTTCCAGAACCCATTGTATTATCAAGAACAACATCCCATTCATTAGTGTAAGTCTTTATCAAATATTCCATCAAACCTACTGGTTTTTGAGTAGGATGATAACCTTTTTCTTGTTTATGTTTTATCACTGTTTTTGGGTATCTTGATCCTTGTGGGTTATCCCTATGTTTTGATTCAGCATTGCCATACACTTCACCAATTTTTGCAGTATCGCTACTAAATCCAGAATACGGTGTACTATACCACATTTGAGGATTATAAGTTGGTTTCTCTCTGTAAAATACTAAGATGTTTTCATGAGACTTTAAAGGCATTATTTTTACATTCATGGGGTTTGTGCCTTGAGGTTTTTCCCAAATCCATTCATATCTTAAATTATCTATATTAGAAGCAGCAAGAATTGTTGTGAATGGTTGCATTGAGGTAAACACCATGGCTGCATTTTTCTTACAAACCCTATTGTATTGTTTCCATAGTTTATCTAATGGAATAACAGAATCCCATTTACATGCAGTAGTGCCATATGGAAGATCAGCAAGAAGCATATCTACTGAATTATCTTCAATTGTAGGCAATACCTCTAAGCAATCGCCAAGTATAGTTTTTACCATTCACTCAATTCTTTTACATATTCTGATTGTATTAGTTCTCTAAGTTTTTTCTCCGTAACCATGTAATCATCATTCTTTGAATTTTTACCACCTTGTTGATGATTAAAATGATTATCTCTTTTCAGACAATTTTCAAACATTTCTTTTGTCATATACACAGCCTTAAATTCATTAGGATTTTCATTTACTCCAATAAAAATAAGACGGTCCCAATCTTTACCAACTGCGACATGGTTCATTGTAAAGCAATCTTTTTTGATTGATCTTTTTTTAGTGTCTGTATGTGCAACAGAAAACTTAATTTCCGTTTTAATTCCATTTAAAATTCTATCGTATCCAGCAGTTGATGTGTGAGCAAATTCAACATTGTAACCAGCCTTTTCCATTATTAGAGTTACTAATCTCTCTCCTAGTTCACCCTTTTGTTTATTACCCATATATCTATATCCTTCAAAGGGGCTTCCTATCCATGGATCATAAAGATTGTTTTGTATATAATTCTGTATTTCATCATTTTTTGCTAAATTATACATTTCGGCTGCATTTAGTTTCATAATATAATTATTCCTTTGTTTTTTATAAATTTAACAGAAAAAATCTTCTAAAGAAGAACTTTCTTCAACAGACCAACCTATTGCATCTAAAATTGGTGTAATTGGTTCTACAAAAGTCTTTTCAAATTGAATATCATAATTTACATATTTGTGTAAATTAAATTCATTTGGAATGTAATCTGGAAATGATATAACATTTTCCTTTAAAGGGTTAGGCATCTTTAGATAACAAAATTTAATTTTTTCACCATTCTGAATAAGTGCGTAAGTTTTTCCTAATGCCTTATCTTTTATTTGATGATTATAAAGTAAACTACCTCTCACATGAATTGGTGTACCTTTTTTGTAAATAGTTTTTCTATCGCTCCATTTCACGATATCACTAACACCTCTTGGAAAAGATATATCCTCTGGTGGTAGAGATTTAAATTCTTTCTTAAAATCAGCGATAAAGTTTCTAGTTTTTTCTTCTGATCCAGACATAATGATTTTAAACGACTGCATAAACTTGTCTCGCACTACTTGAGGTGTGCTTGATTTAATGGCCTCAATACCCATGATCTTTAATTTTGGTTCTGCGTATTGAACACCTTCATTATTATGAACATTTAGTAAATATCTTTTTTTGGCTGTCCAGATACCACGATCTGCAATCGCTTCTCTTTCCATAACCATACGATTTGTATATGCATTCATCTGATTAAATAGTTTATCATATGCTTGTTCTAAAATCTTTTCAAAATGATCGGCACAAATTTTATCCAATGCTTTAACAGGGTCTTTAGGTTTCAATTTATCTATAAAAGGTCCAAAGTTGATATAGAGTGAATCAGTATCAATAGCGATTACATAATCAAACTTATCGGTTTTAAGTACTTTATTCATTTCATCATTTATGGCGCGTTCTGCCCATTGAATTGCTAACTGTCCAGACAGAGTAATACCTTCTGCAACTCGCATATCAAAATACCTAAAGTAAGCATTACCCAAAGCACCATAAAGAGAATTCAATAGAATTTTAATTGCCATTTGCCGATTTTCAAGTTGATTGATTTCCCTATCAAGTTCAGTAGATGGATTATCTTGATTTTTTTGCATTGCCTCTAACATCAACTTCTTAGTCGCTTTACGCTCTAACATATAGTCTGCAATAATTTGAGGTACAATGCCTTGTCTTTGCCTAGTATAAGTTGATCCATTCGCTGCAACCGAAAGGTCATTTTTTATATCTGGTGCATTATTCATATAATATTCAACACCTGATTGATATGTGTTTTCAAGGTCAACTACCAAAGTTTCTGGTGACATATTATATTGAATAATCAAATTAGGATATAGTGAATTCAAATCAAATGAAACTACCCAATCATGTAACCCAACTTGAGGTTCTTTAACGTAACCTCCTGGATATGGTGATTTGATTGTATTTTCATTTGGTGGTATAGCAACGTGTTGTTTATTCAGTTCACGATATATGATTGAGTCCCATATGGCAGTTGTTCCAAGAGTTGCCTCATAGTTCACACCCCCACGATATGCCATAGTAAGTGCAAGAGTAATCAAATCCATTTTTTCATCAATCTTATCTACTAAGTAAACATCCTTGATATTATAATCAATGAATAATTGATGGTCATTTTTATATAAAGTATGAAGTGTTCCATGCTCTTCATATGATAGTTTTTTCTCACCAAGAACAGTATGAGCAATATGATCTAATTTGTAAGATGCTTGGGTTCCATATGAATACCCAAACTTTTTAAATAAATCCATATAATCTAATTGGGAAATACCAGTTATTTCATAATGTTTATGATTTTGACCAGCAACATTTATATTACGTTCACTAATCAAACCCCATGGAGAAAACTTTTTTGCGACACTATTACCAGCAATTTTAGTAACGCGATTGATTAGATAAGGCATATCAAACATTTTAATATACCAACCAGTTATAACATCTGGTGGATTCTTAGTCCAAAATTCCATGTACTTTGCTAATAATTCTAATTCATTTTTACAATGACGATACTGGACAATCAAATCTTGGTTTTCGCGTTTATCAACATCATATTCACCCAGACCCCAAACATGATAAACATTGGAAGTTGATGACTTATGGCAAATTGATATAACAGGATAATCAGCAGCATCTGGATGTGGGAATCCGTCATCTGATGCAACTTCAATATCTAAGTTTGCGACATTGATTGTTTTACGATTAAACTGTATTTCGTCTGGAAACGCGCTTGTTATAAACTGTTGAATATAATTAGTCATGCCATAGATTTTGACATTATCCATATCCTTGTAAGTCTCTAACCATTCTTTTGCCGCCCTCATAGACTCAAATTCTACTGGAGCAACAGAAAGTCCTTCAAGAGTTTTCCATCTCGTATTTTGTTCTTTGCTGCGAACAAAGAGTTTTGGTTTAAATTTAACACGTTTCTCAATACGAATACCGTGGTCATTATAACCACGGTACAAGAGTGAATTGCCATATCTGGCTACGTTTGTATAAAATGATTTCAATATTCTTCTCCGTTTGGAGTCATTATATCATAATATTGGTTTTTAGTCAACAAATTATTTGATATTTTTATCAGTAGACATTGTTATTATTTTCTCTATCATTTCATAAAGTTGTTCTAAAACATTCACACTCTGAATATTTTTAAAGTTATCATGATCAAACTCTTTTGGTTTTACAACCCACTCAAGTGTTGAGTAAGGTAATTTAACACTAAGTCCATCACCACCACTTGTGATATGCGGCAATAAATTTTCTCGCTTTACTATTGCCACCGCATCATTATCAACAATCATCAGATAATCAAACGTGTCAGGTAATGTTCTACCATGACTTGAACCTAGTGTATTGTTCAACTTGATAGAACCAGTTACATATTTCTTTTTTTCTTTACCTTTTGCTGTTGTTAATACATTTGTACCACATTTAGTTTCAATACGATATTTTTTAAATTGATGATCTTGCCCAATTAAATCTACATATTGGACTCTACCATCACTCATTTTTTCAATCGCTTTATCTTGTATAATTGATTTTAAAAAACGTAATGTTCTATCATTTAATTGTGAACCTACAGAATGTCTCATTTCAAAGAAATTTTTCCAATCAACATTTTCCGCGAGTTCTCGCGCCAAACTTTTCATAAATATACCTTTGTAAAAATTTATAATAATATGATTTACAGATCATAAACTTAAAATATGATCTGTGGATCATTAATCTTTCTTTGATACGAAGGAATACATTTCTTTAGCCTTAGCCATCAAATCTTCTGTAGAATAGATTTGATATGCTTCTTTAACTTCTTCGGCTGTTTTTTGACCTTGTTCATATAGATCATTAGCAAGTTGAATATTCATGTGATATTGTTGATCCATATAGTCTTTTGCCATTTGTAACATTTCGGTTCTAATTTCAAAGGGATTTTTGTGTGCCATTGTGTGTTCCTATCTAAATTTAATTATGTTCGCCATTATTTTGGCGTCCGTTGTATCCATCAATCCTATCAAAAACTTTAGGCTTTCGCTTGGCAGTTTCAAACGTACCAACAGTAATTACAATTGCGGCAAGTAAAAGGGTGTGTGCGATTGCATTAATTCCCCAGAACATTATGCTTCCCAAATACATAGAGCATACCGATACCCACATCCATGCAAGAATTTGCATAATCAAATGGCGTACTTGTAAATTAGGAATATTTCTTAGTGGATTTATATTTGAATCCATTACACTGTTCCAAGTGTCAAAAATATGTTGTCTCATTTTAATCTCCATAATTTGTGTGTGTGAAAGAAGGGCAATAATGCCCTTCCTAGTTTTAAGGTAAAACTCTAATCCAGATATATTCTGCAATCTGTCTATAGAGTTTCCATTTCATCATAATATGGTATAAGATCAAACCCATCCGCGAAGGTTTTGGTTCGTTGATGTTTTGTCCCACGCCCTCATTCTACGTTCCAGATCACATAAATCCTTTGCTTCAGCAAAATATGCATCTCTGGTTTCTATTTCAGTCATAGGTGTTACAATTTGAAAGAAATTCTTGATCCATTGAATCATTTAAAATCCTCCAAAGTTCTCCTATTCAATTCACACAATATTTCGTGATCTGACATATTTGGATATTCTATTCTAAAATACCTTACCAAATCTGCATTCGCTGAACACTGTCTTGAAAATTGAATAGTTTTTCCTACAGAAAGAATAAAGTCAAAGAGACCTGTTAGACCTCTCGTTAAGAAGTTGTGCGTTGTTAGTATGTGTTGCATTTGAGTTTTCCTCGTAATTGCCAATTTTAATTTTACGAGGACGCATTGATTCTGGAATGACGTACTGCAATTCAATTGCCAGAATACCATCTAGAATATTTGCTCCGTTTACTTGTACGTGTTCAGACAGCCTAAAGGTTCGTTTGAATTTCTTTGTTGAAATGCCACGATGGATAAATTCTCTACCTTTAGAAACGTGTTCACCAGTTACTGTCAAAGTTCTATCTTTTACTTCAACATTAATTTCATCTTGTGAAAATCCAGCAATAGCAAGTTCAATCAAATAATCTGATTCTCCTGCTTTAATAATATTGTGTGGTGGATAGTGATCTTGAGCATGTTTAGCAGTGAACTCTAGTTCATTGAATAAATGGTCAAAACCCACGAAAGATGAACGTGGAAAGAGTGTTTGTAAGCCTGTCATTGTTATCTCCTTTTGATCAAGCAAGATTGTAATGGGACCGATTATTCGCATCCCCTTGGTTTGATTAGCATCAAGATGCTAACTCATTAGTATATATGTCTTTATTTTGTGATTTCAAGGGGTTAGGTAAAAAAAAATTAAGAAATTATGTTTTTTATTTTCCAAGGAGTGAAACATACTGTTCCTAGACTTACATAGTCTGCGCCCTTATCAAAATAAAATTCTGCATCATCCTTATTTGTAACCCCACCACCAGCGATTACAGTAACGCTAGGATGTTTTCTCTTTATATATTCTATAATCCTTGTAGTATATGGTTTTAAAATTTTTCCACTTTGGCCCCCATTCAAAGAGTACAAAGTGTTGCTTGCATGTATTTGATTATATCCTAAATCTACTATCTTGTCTATGAGACATTCTGTCGCAGTAGGCGGTATTTTACATATACACCATTTTCTTTCACTCTTAGGAAATAAATCAAAACCAGATAAATTTACCGCACCCACATCTTTATCAAGGTTTGGACAACTTATATTAATCTCAACAGATGAATTTTTATCTACTATACGAGACAGATGTAGCCAATCATATTCGTTTATTGCGGCAAGGCTCAACACATCTGTAGAGTTTGTTCTTTTTAAACCCTCATATATTCCAGCATTTCGCAATCCAATTTTATTAATCCATCCACCATTTTTATATCTAAGAGTTTTAAAAATTTGGGGAATAAGTCCTTCTCTTTTTTCAACGGTCCAACTTCCAGTTACGCTAATTGCTTTAGGAAGTTTTAAATAGTTTCCAAAAGGTGCTGATATAAAGTATTTCATAATTTAATCCGAAAATGTTCTACGCCATTCCATTTTATATATTTCTTCTTCATCTATCGTCTTAGTAAAAGACTTAGGGAATTTTTTTATTGCTCTAAGTAATATTTTTATTTTTACATCAGATTGCATAATAGGTATTGATGCACCACCATTTCTAGCCGCCAACCAACGGTGATGACCATCAACAATATAGTTATCTGAAGAAACCAGAAGTGGTTTTGCTTGACCAATAGTTTTTATTCGGCCCATAGCCTTAACTATTTTATCTTTATTAAAATCAGATTGGGTGGCTCGTAGTCTTTTGGCTTTGACTTCTTTTCTTTCCATTTTTATACCTAAATTTTTTAAATACTCTATAAGTTCATCATAATCTGCTGAACGAACTTGGGGCATATCTACTCTTGAGATACCAAGAGTATCTTTAGGTTTTGGTGTAGTAGTCCTTAACTCTAAGAGAACTTGACTATACTTACGCATATTTTATAACCTTATCTGGCGTATGAAAGTTTTTCTTACGCATAATTGTTTTCATTACAACATCAAATTCATCTTTTCTTTGATCATATTTAACTGCTACTGGAATATTCAAATCAGATTGCATATCTTTAATTACCGCTTCAGCACCAGCCACACCTTTGAGTGACTTACCTTGTCTTGCGTAAATCTTTTTTATAAATTCTGCTAACTCTTTCATAGAGATACAAGGTGTATTTCTATCATCTCCCATCCTATCACCAAAATGACGAGTGAATTTGAAATCAATTCCATATTTTTTGAATAATTTATCAACAATAGATTCAAATGCTTTGATTTGTTTCATACCTACTAAATCACATTTATCTTCTATTATAAAATTTTTGAATGTTTTCATTTTTCTAACCTTTTTATTCTGGTTTCAAGTTCATCTATTTTTTTTGCTATTTTAGGAGATAAACTTCTCCAAGCATCATCTGGTTGATCAAACCAAGTCCACCCAAACTTGTCTCTTATAGTATCTAGTAATATATCCCATTTAGAGTATAACCATAATCCAATTTTTGTATCTCTCATATATGCTAAAAATAGTGCGCCAAATACCGAACCCATAATACCCGTATAAATCCATAAACGATCTGAAGCCATATTTTCAATCATATCCCAAATCATTTTTTAAATTTCTTCAATTTACTTGAATAATGTTCAATACTATGATCATATATTCCATCAAAAATTTGTTTATTTTTCATGGCGCACCACCTACCCCTCAAAGAATCCTTTATCTTTTGCCAAAAGGACAATCTACGAATATTTCCATAATGATTAATATATCTCTCTGTACCGTGATGCCTATATCCCATTATCCATAAAGGAACTGTTGGCACAATATCATTATTATTCCTAAATCTATAATGCTCAACATCCATACCTACACAAAATTCTTTACCACCAACTCTTGGTGAACCATATGTAAATAATATGGGATTTTTTTCTTCAAGTCTAGATGCACATAGTGTTGCCATAGCACCACCAAGAGAATGACCAGTAACCCAAAGTTGTTTTCTTTTACTTTTTTGAAGTAGTGCTTCAATATCAGACCAAAGTTTTCTTAATTCTATTTTAAATCCCATATGAACCATACCCTCAGTTTTAGATTTTCTTTTAAATGCAAGTAAATCTGCTTTAACATCTGAAAACTCTGTTGGTTCTGTACCTCTAAAAGCAACAATAATATTATCTTTATCTGAAAAGATATGACATTGTGCGCCATCATTCTCTAAAAATTTATATGATTTGAAACCTAATTTTGATAACTCTCTTTTTGCTTTAGTTCCATCGTGATAGGCTAAAGCGGATACTTCAGAAAAAAAATAACTGAGAGCAAAAGTATCATTCCAATCTAGACTTTCACAATCCATAAAAAATTTTCTAGTCATTTTTTATCTCGCAACCTTGGCTCTTTGCGATTATAATGAACAGTTACACTTGATAAGTTTTTTGGATCATTATTGAGTGGGTCACCATCTTTGTGATGAATATCTCGCCCATCAAAAGGCTCTGCCTTACCCTCTTTTTCCATCTTTCTTCTAGCGCGTTTTCTAGCGGCGTTTCTCTCCATCTGTTCTGGAGTTCCAAGATAGTTTTTTCTTTCTTTTTTGTAATCTCTCTGATACTCATCAGTTATAAATATTTTAAACTTGATCATGATACATTATCCCAAAAGGTTTTACTCATTTCACCCATGGAAACTGTAGATGTACCAGATGCTGAATTTACTGTTTTGCGAACACTTGTATATACGGCATGACCATTTGTAGTTCTAATACCATTAGTTTGTTTTAACCATAGAGGTCTTAGTGGGCTATTAGCACCTGGATCAGGCGGCGAATTGTCATATTGCCAACTCGGATTGTTTGTAATAGTTACCCACGCCATGTTTAAATCTCCTTATCATTTGTTCCTACTATTTATATATTTAAGAAGATCATTTTTACTTGTTTTATTAGTCTTAATAGAAAAATCTAATGCGGATTGTAAGGCATCACCTATACTTTTACCTTTAAATCCCAATTGAGAAACATCTTTTCCATTTATAGGTAGTTCTTTAATTGAAAGATATTTAACACCTTTTAATTTTGATGATACTGTTGGTTTTCCTATAGCGGTAAGATAAGCATCAACAGATTTAATATCGTTATCTTTAGCCCATCCAACTAATTTAACTAAATCCATATCTTTGTATGAAGTTACAGATTGAACTGCTTTAGAATCAATATTAGATAATTTCATTCCAGCCTTGGCAATTTTACCAGCGTCTTGCTTATAACTCATTAGAACCATTCCTATAAAAGCACCATAGTTTTTATTAAACCCATCAAAAGTTTCTAGTTTATCTAATGCTTTTAAATTAATGTCTTTAATAGATGCTTTTGGGAATAGATGCTTTATCAATCCACTTTCAAATAAAAGTTTTACACCGATTGATGGTTTTTTTGATTTGGTGAAAAGTTTTTTAAATTCTTCATTAAATCTATCAGAAGAAACTGATGAAATAGTATGCGCTTGTTTTTTCATTTCCTTGAAGGTATTTTTTTCAATTTTAAATTCAAACCTAGCCGCGAATTGAATGGCTCTTAACATTCTTAAAGGATCATCTTCAAATGAAGTAGGACTGATCATACGAATTTCTTTATTCTTAATATCTTTCATACCCTTGCCATCAGTGTCAATAATTTCTCCAGTATCAACATCTTTAGCCAATTGATTTATCCAAAAATCTCTTCTTAACTGATCTTGTTGTAAAGTAATACCTTTTCCTAACTGTACTTCAAAATCTTTATGACCAGCACCAGTACTCTTAGAGTCAACTCTTGGTACTGAAATATCAACATCTTCTTCTTCTGTTGAACCTGTTGGTACAAATTTCAGAATACCAAAAGATTTGCCAACCATATTCACTTTACCGTGAGGCTTTAATATTTTTTCTAGATCGCTTAGTTCTACACCGACAACGATTAAGTCTAAGTCTTTTGAAACCTTTCCAAGTAGTTCATCACGAACTACACCACCAATTTGATAGATTTTACCACCAGCGTTTTTAATAGACTTTCTAACTTTCATAGTTAAAAGTTTTTCTAACATACTTTCATTTAAATGAGATATAAAACTTTTCATTTATTATTACCTACCAATGCTGTGCGTCTGGATATTTTACAATTGCTCTAACTGCTCTTAATGCTAGTTTTGCAACTTTATCACCTCTATCATATAGTACAACCTCTGTACCATTTACAAAATCAGATACGTTTACACCTTTGCCAATAAGAGTCATCGTTCTGTGTAGATAATCATTTTCATCATAATTATTTTCAAATCCTACCTTACCACGTACTTCAACCCACTTGCTGCCTGGTAATGGCCTAATCCTTAGAATACCCATCTTACCTTGCCGAACATATGTCAAAGCATAGGCTTCTTTCTTTTTACGTTGATTTTTAGTGATTTCTGTTATAAATTTAGAAAAAAGTTTCATGATACATAAGGTTTTATTATGGTTTCTATATTCTTAATAATTTTCTTATGTGTAGGACTCAAATGTTTCCTATCTTTTTTTACAGCGTCTAGGGCCAACTTTGTATCACCAGCATATTTTCTTTGCCATTCTGGTTTCTGCTGCTTAATATCAGATACATTAGCAAGTCTATCAGCGAGTTTAATAACTAATGCCCAACTTGTCATGTTAACCATCTTATCTTTTATATACTCACCCTTACCACCTGCTGCTTCAAGATCATCTTTTTTAGTGGTCAATTGGTCAACAAGATTGGCAACCAACCCACCAAACTGCTTAACTAAGTCAGCATGTGATAAATCAGTATCTTCTATAGTATCATGCAAATATGCTGCTTGAACTAATGCAGATAAATTTTTTGATTTTGGTTTAAACTTAGCAACTATTTTGGCAACTTCTTTTGGATGAGCAATATATTCTCCACCACTTTTTCTAAACTGCCCTTTGTGGGCTTTCGTCGCAGTTCTTAGCGCACTAAGCGCACTTTCATTTATAAGGTGAGATTTGAAACTCTGCATTTATTTTCTTCCTATATTATACTTGGGACATAGTTCCCAATTGTTTTTTTCTTTAAAAGGAATAATCTTAATCTGTCGCAGAGGTGCTAAATTTTTAGCAACTGATTCATTTTGTATGGAGACTAGACCCCAATCAGACATAAGTGTAGCAATAGTATTTCTACGACCTATATCGCTTTCTTCTAAGTTTGATTTTTTACCATCTAGCAAAAATAATTCTTTAAAATGTACTATAAAGTATCTACCTTGTTTATGAAGGATATGACACGATTGAAATAATTTATTTTCTTTTCTACTTGATACGCCAATTCTTGTTAATGTTTCTCTTACCTTCAAAAAATCATCAGGTTCATTTAATGTTATCTCTAACATATCATTTGGCGACCAACTTATTATATTTGTTTCCTCATTCATTGTCAACTCACTTTTTTGTTATATTCATTAATGACAATGGTATTTATATAATTTTAATTTTTACCGCCCTTACGCAACTTAAATCTAATATGATCTAAATGCTCTTTAGGAATTAATTTCAAAACTTCTCTCGCCTTTTGATTTGAATATCCATAATACTCCTTAATTGAATCTAAAGCATCCATTTTATCAGCCTTAGTCCATTTAGAGAACCGTTTTCTTTTTCTAACAATATTACGCATAAAATCATATTGTAATCTATTATCAATGTGGTGATGCTTATTCATCTCATTTGCAGCAAGGATAGTGTCATTAAAATATGATAATGTTCTATTGATATAGTATGACTTATATTCTTTTTCGGTAATATCATCAACCATAATATCGTCTTTGTTATGATTGATTGAGTTTAAATAATCAAAGTGGTTCATAGGTTTTGTATCACTGTTTGCATACGCATTACATCCATTACACAATCATGTCGCGCATCATGTTTAAAAAACTTTTCTGCACATCCTTCTGGAATATAATCGTTCTTAACATCAGACCCCCAAAGCAAACCATCAAGAAATGATCTTGTATCACGAACCATCCAAAATGGATAAGGAACTTTTTTACCAGTATCATTTAAGATACCTTCAAAGAAAGGAATATCAAAGGTATTTCCGCGAGAAAACACTGTTTTTAGGTTATTGATATTTACATTCTGCACAAAAAAGTTATAGGTTTCGCTAATATCTTTATCATTTTCTGATGGTGTGATTACCGCTTGTGTTGTTTCTTTGGGCTGGTTATTCCACCAATCAAGCGTAGATTTTGAAATCTTACGATCATAAACTTCCACTTGCTTTTTAACATCATATTTAATACTAACACTACTATCTAAAAGTTCTTCATAACTGTATGGATTATTTGTAAATCTTGCCCTAGAGAAAGTAAGCAGACCTAAAGATAATACAACACCTCTGTTTACATCAACAGAAAGTGTTTCAAAATCATATATCACACAATCATTTAACCCTTCATAAGCAACACTCATTCTATGAACTCCACATTTGCCATTATTTCAGTTAGACATGCAACTGTATTGATTTCTAAATCAGCAACAAAAGCATTCTTATATTGATATTCCGCAAGAATTAGAACAACTTGAGGGATAGCATGAGGTTTGATATGATTTGACATTTTATCATAAATTCCTCTAAAGATTGCAGAACTATCAGTATCAATGTTGTTCACCACCCAAGACCGCATTTTCTTAAAGTCTTTATCTTTGATGAATTTTAAGAGAGCATCAATTTCATTGATACCAGTACTATTAGAACCGCTATTACTAAGAACACCACCCACAGATCGTCTTTGTACTTCATTTAAAACCCTTCTCCAATCAGGAGCATGTTTCATGATAATCTTAACAAGGTCTTGATCTTCAAATTTTACATTCTCTTGTTCAAGAATATTTCTAGCATGTTTAAAAAAATCACCACAAAGACTTGCCATTTCTTTTTTGGATGTATTAAATTCATAAACACCACATCTAGAATGTAGAGGTTCAATAATTCTATTCTTAAAATTACATGTCATTATGAAACGACAATTATTACTAAATTCCTCTATAAATCCACGTAATGCAGGTTGAGTTGATTGTGGATTAAGATAGTCTGCCTCATCCAAAATTACAACTTTATAACCACCTTGTAAAGATACAGTAGAAGCAAATTGTTTAATCTTTCCACGTAAAGTGTCAATATTGCCATCCTCAGAACCATTAATAATTATATAATCAAGTCCTAAAGTATGACATAACGCTTTGGCTATTGTTGTTTTACCAAGACCAGCAGTTCCAGTAAACAACATGTTTGGAATTTCACTGGTCTTAATAATTTGTTTAAATGTTTCTTTTAGATCAGATGGTAGAATAGTCCTCTCAATAGTTTGTGGGCGGTATTTCTCCACCCACAAAAATTCATTATCCAACTTTCGTTGTAATTCAACATCCATAATATAATTGTATCCTTATAGGAATTTACTAACTACTCTTCTGCTTGCTCTTGCTTATAGTTTTCAACAATCTGTACACCTTGAGTACACTGATCCCTCAACTGTCCAATTGTTGATAGTTCTTCACCGCGAAAACCCCCACGCTGCGTTACAGTATCAATTACAGCAATTGCGCTGCGAGAAATTTGATTCATAAGGTCATATGCTTTTTTGTGTTGATCATCAGCCATTAATATTATTCTCCATAAGTTGATGTTTTTTCAAGTGCAATCCAATATTGCAGTTTAGTTTCAGTATTAGTCAATTTTGAAATCAGTTTTGATGAAATCTCCACATCATAATTACCAGTTAAAATCTTTAAATTGTTAATATTATACACAAACTTGTAATTGTTCGCGTTTTCTTCAACAGGAATATCAATAGAAAAAGTATTCGCTGTAGAATTATCAGTTGTCGTTACCGTCAATTTCGCAAGACCGTCATTTCCACTAGATTCAATGATCAATTCTGAGTGACCTAGTGCAGATGCCGCTCGTTTTAGTTTATTTAATGTATCCATATCTAGGCGAAATTTAACGTCACCTTCTGGCATTTTTACATCTTTTGAAGATGTTGTAAGCATGTCTGGATCAGAGAAAAAATACTTGATATTTGATCTACCAGTAGAATCTCCAATAGTAACATAATCTCCAGAGAAATCTAACACTGGTGTATCAACCAAACCAAGAACTCCAAGAAATTCACTTAGATCATAAATTCCAAACCTTTGAGGAAAGGTCTGTTCAACTTCTGCTTTCGCCAGAATATTTTTTGCTTCCGAAATAGTTCTGATACTGCTACCATTTTCAATAACAATATTTGAATTAATAGATGCGAAGTTCTTCAATACTTGAATTGTAGCCTCGCTAATCACTTCTCTCATAATTTAATCTCCATTGTTTCATTTCTGCAATTATAACACATAGTATTTGAATCGTCAAGCACTTATTTCATTTTACTAAAATTTTTCTTCTTAAAGAATTCTATTTTATTTTCAAATTTTCCATCAAGAATTTCTCCCTTATGTGAAATTACGAAAACATTAGTATCATCATCAAGAGTATACAGTATTTTCATAAGATTGTCAACACCATCATGATCCAAAGAAGAATCAAAAGTTTCATCTAAAATTAGAAGATTGGTTGCTACAGAATTTTTCATCTTGGCAATCATTCTCCAAGTAAACAAAAGTGCTAGATCAATACGTTGTTTTTCACCTTCACTGAAAGAGTCGTATGAAAAAGCATCTCTATGCCTTGAACGAATAGTTTCTTGAAAAGATTCATCCAAATCAAAATGAACAAAAAAATCTAATGTCTGTAAATATTTGTTTACTAAATTATTGATTACAGGTAAGTATTGTTTAATTACTTTAGTCTTTATTCCAGTATCTTTAAGCATTTCTGCCATGGCTGCATTATAAGTGTATGATTCATTTATTTCATATCTTTCATTGTTTGAACCATTTTTAACGTCCTCTAATTTTTTTAATTCAGAGGTAGCATTTGACAAATCTCCAGTTTTTTCAGAAAGTTTATTTAACTCATCTTGGTAAGATTGTACTTGTTTTTGTAGGCGAGTAATTGTATTATTATTGGAAGATATAATTGACAAATTCTGACTGACTTTATTTGCCAACTCAGTGTACCGCCCAATAGTATCTTCTACAATAGATGATTCTTTAATTCCATGATCCATTGCTTCTTTAAGTTCTTTTGCTTTCTTTTGTGCATCATCAAGATTTTGTGATCTAAGTGTTGGATCAATAATCTGAGTACAAGTTGGGCAAGTTTCATTTTTCTCGTAGAACTTCGCCTCTTTGACCAACGCTTTTATTTTTGTTTTGAATTGGGCTTGATATTGTAGTAGTGCTTGTTTTTTATCATTAGCACGATTTAATTCCTCTTGCATAGTTTTTTGATTTTCATCAATAAACTTCTGAGACAAGATATTATTGTCTTCCAAAGTATCACACTCAGATATTAAATCAGATATATCAGAATTTCTTTTATCTATAAATTCCTCATTTAATGTGGTCAAATCGTTGATATATTTCTTCTGAGTTTTTATTTGATTTTCAGTTAAATCAATAGTGTATTTTATATCTTTTAATTTTTCACGTAACAATGCAGTTTTCTCTTTAAGAATAATATTCATTTTAGAGAAAACATTTATATCTAATAAATCCTCAATAACATCTCTACGATGTTGTGCTGGAAGTTGCATAAATGGAATGAAAGAACTGCTTCCTAATACTACAATTTGATGAAAAGATTTGTGATTTAGTTTCAAAATATTTTGTTCTAATATTTTTTGATACTCTTTAGCATGGGATGATTGATCAATCATACTACCATTTGTCCAAATCTCAAAAAGGGTTGGCTTTATCCCACGAACAATTTTAAAGTCTTTACTTCCTATTGAGAAGGCAACTTCAACCACACAATCTTTATTATTAATTGTATTAACTAATTGAGGTTTGTTTATGCCACGATGAGGTTTGCCAAATAGCCCAAATGATATGGCATCCAACATAGTTGATTTACCTGACCCATTTAATCCTACAATGAGAGTAGATTTAGAATTATTTAATTTTATTTCAGTCCAATTATTCCCAGTTGATAGGAAATTTTTATACTTCAATGATTTAAATATTATCATGCGATTTCAAGTGCCTGTGCTTCAGTCAATAAATTTCTCATTTCAATTTTAATTCTAGACTTATCTAATTCAGTATCAACATTATCAATGTAACTGTCAAGAAGAGTAGTGGTATCTTCTACAGATACTCCTTCATCACCCACTCTTTCACCTATAAATTCGTCAAAATTCTCAGCAATTTTTAATTCATGTATTTTTCTATTCGTTATTCTATCACAAAATTGATCAAATGTAAAGGGATTAGATTTATTAATTACGACTAATTTAACAAACTTATTGTCTAAATAGTCTACATCATAATTACTATAGTCTGTCTTTGTATCGTCATACAATATCTTTTCAAATAATGTGAAAGGATTAACTATTGCTTCTAATTCGCGAGTTTCAGTATCTAGTACATGAAAGTGTTTAGGGTCATGAGCGTCTGACCAGAAAAATTCCATTTGAGTACCCAGATAAAAAATATTATCTTTTTGGGATTTGGTATGATAGTGACCAGATAAAACCATTTCAAATCTTGAAAATGCTTCTTTATCCATACCATGCGTATTCTTAATTCCACGCATCATATCAAAACCAGATAATTCTAAGTGACCACCAAGAAATGATGCCTTACAATTTTTCACAAAATTCATAGATTCTTCATAGTTCTCAGAAGTAATCCATGGCAATAAACCAATATCTAAACCGCCATAATTCATCACTGTTGGTTTCATAACAATATGAACTTCATTCATATAATGACCCAATAGTTCTTTGAGCGAATTTAACTCGTTAGTATTTTTAAAATATGTGTCGTGATTACCCGGAATAATATCCATAGTCATGCCACGTTCTCGCATAGGGTTTAGAAAACTCTTGCGATTGTGTGTCAATGCTCTAAAGTTAATAAACTTGCGATGATCGTAATAATCTCCCAGATGCAAAATTTGCTTGATATTATGATTGTCACAATATGGAAATAATATTTCTTTATAAAATTTTGCCGCATTATCTAAAAAAATATCAGAGGCATTTCTTATACCTGTATGCGTATCGTTTAATATTAATAATTTCATTCTAAAAAGTCTTTCAAATCGGAATCAACATTAACTGTTCTTTTTTTCCTTTGTTGTTTCTCAGCCTTACCAAATTCTTTTATTTCTGTGTCGTATTCTTTTACTTTGTCAATTCGGTCTTTGAGAACATCAATGAAATGTGTCGCGACACCAGTTGAAGCATCACCATTTTCAGTAACAAGGAACGCTTCTATACCAGATTGAGACATATATTTTTCTTTAATATCTTGTTGTTTTTTCTCTTTGGCAATTCTTCTTAGAAATGCATACCAAATAATTTGAGTGAAATAAGCAAAGGCGTTTGGTTTACCACTTCTAGTAGCAGCATTAATATTATAATTTTCTACTGCCTTTAAACAATTCTCTACTGCGTCCATAACCATTTCTTCACGATAGGTATACCTAATAAAATTAGATTTATGAGAAAGATTTTCAGCAATTCTTAAAAAACATAATGCCAAATAATTTGGAACTACAGGCAATTCTTCATTATTATCTCTTGCTTCATTTATAGTTTTAACATATTCTACAATTTTTTCTGAAAATTCGGCATTATTTACATAATGGGTATTTTTTGTTTTGGCCTTTGGCATTCAATTCACTCCTTGTATTCCTACTATTATACCACAAATAGACGGTAATGTAAAGCATAATTATTTTATTTTATTTTAGGGGTTGACAGAATCATCAGTTAAGTGTATAATAAGGAGAATCCTTTATAGGGGGGAATCAATGTTTATAACCTGATGGAAATTTTATAATATTTTCATCGCTGTCAAGCATTTCGTGAAATTTAACTTCTAAATCTTCCTTTTTATTATATAATCTTTCCATCCAAGTTTCAACATCTAAATCCTCATCCAATTTATTAGTAATGGCTTTGTCAAATTGACTTATTAAATCCTCGCTAGGTACTGCTATGGCTAATATATGCATATCATTTAACGAAATAAGTTCTTGCGTTTTTTCTTGGAATGAAATCCAAGGCCGAAGCATACCATAACTTCTATTCGCATCAATTTCAATTTTACAAATCTGAAGTGCGTGACGAACTATAAGTTCATCATCAGTGATATCTACTATTTCACAAAGTATTTCATCTCCTGATGACATTTTTATTTGTTTTACTCTTTCAATATCTTTAGTACTCATAATTTCACCTCGTATTTTTTAAAGTTGAACTGTTCTTTTTTGTATATTTTTAATCGTTCTTCTCCATGAAGTAAAGCATAATTCATTTTCTTTTTATGCCGTAAATCGTCTATCACATCATATAATTTAGTAATTCTTCCATCGTCACTTTTTCGCAATCCTCTACCAACACTTTGCAGCACTCTAATTTGAGATTTACTTGGTGACGCAAATATTATATTGTGTAGGTTTCTAATATTTATACCAGTACTAAAGGTTCCTAGAGATGCAACAATGATTGCGTCCTTTTGACTTTCTACAATTTTTCTAATGGCTTCTCTATCTGCCGCTTCTGTTGCTCCAGAAACAAAAAATACCTTTCTCTTATCTTCTTTTTTATTGCATATTAAATCATAAAGAACCTTACCATGCTTTTCCACAAATTGAAATAGTACTAGTGTATTGCCATCCATACCTAATGATAAGTTGCGAATAAATTTATTTCTTTTTTCATTTAAAACAATCCAATTAATTTCTTGTGCATAGGTGTTTCCTACGTTTTGAAAACAATCATCCTCATCATATTTCAACTTTAACATAAATATTTCAAGAGGCGCAAGTGTTGAATCGTCTTGTAGTTTTTTAGTAGTAGTTACCTTTATTACCTTTCCAAATAATCCTTCTAAAACCAATTTGTGAGTTTCAGTGCCATCTAAAGTTCCAGTAGTTCCAAATCTATATGCAGTGTTTCTACTTTTATTCATAATAGATGTTAAGGATTTTGATTTAAACCCATGACATTCATCACCAAAAATTACACCGAAATTTGAAAACCATAGGGCGGGTAGTTTGTAAATAGATTGCCAAGTTGATATAATTATTCTTTCTTTTATTCCTTTTTTTGCTTGACCAGAGTAAATAAAATGGCAATCCTTTTCTATATTAACACTATTATCGTGTGAAGAATAATCACTAAAATCCGCAAACATCTGTTGAACAAGAGAAGTAGTTGGAACAATAACCAAAACATTATCGTGATGATTTTCCATATACCATCTCATCAAAACATATATTATCAATGATTTACCTGATCCAGTTGGTGATAATAAGAGAGACCTTCTTTCTCTTATGGCAGAACACACAGCATCAAATTGATAACTTCTTATAGATATTGGTTCTCCACGACTCATCAAATTTAAACTTTCAATAAAACCCATAATTTCTCTTGGATTTATTTTATTAAAAACTTCTGGTGGGCCATACTCACCATCTTCATAGTCTAATTCATATCCTCTTTCCTTAGAGAATATTTTAAGTTGATGCAACAAACCTGCTGGCAATTCATGAGATAAAGCATTAAATATCTTTATCTTACCATCCCACATCTTTGATTTATATTTTGGCATGTACTTATATCCTGGAACAAAAAATGAAAAATATTCATTTAGTTCTTGAATGATACCATTGTCGCAACCTAACAGAAGAGAACATTCATTCTTCTTCTGTACTACTATCTTATCCACCGCTTTGATATACCTTCCACTTTATTATATTGCTTATTGTTTGATGCCGCCATCGCAATGTTTCTACAATTTCTTGTAGCGTTTCAATCAATGTCTTATAATAGATTATTTTTTCTTCACTTTTCTGAATATCTGGATCAGAATCGTAATAATAGTTCATATCACCCTTCATAATTTTCATACCATCAAATGGGTCAAACGCCCAATTCTTTTCAATGATTTGCTGTTCAGTCATCTTACCATTATAATATAGCCACTTATCCTTGAGAAGAATTTTTTGATTCATCTCAGACTTTTTCTTTTGAAGTTTATATACAGAAAGTAATTGTAAATATTTTGCATGTAATTTTGCAATGTCCACGCTAGATTTATCTAGGTTATGTTCATCAATATTACAGTCGTTTGACCAATGTTCAAGTATTTCTTCAAGGTTAAGCAATCATATTCTCCATAATGTATTAGTAATATATAGGTCTATTTTATCTCGTAATATCCAATCTTAAAGTTTACTGGAAAGGTAATTACAGGCGATGTTTCAGAAGTCGCTTCCATCAAAACTGTACCAATGCTAGTGGGAACACAATCAATATATCTAATTGTTCTTACAACATTATTGTGACTACTAGTTATGGTTAAAGTTATGTCTAATTCTTGTGTTGAAGAAACAGATGCTGCTTTATCCATAGGAGATTTATATTTTGTTTCAACCAAAGAACTCAATAAGTTAAAAACTTCAATATAAGTTTGCATATTTTCATCAACTAAAATATCCATCGCCAAGTCTTCAAAAGTTAGCGTATCACCTGGAATTGAAATGCTTGAAATTCTCTTGAATGGCACACTTGGTGCTTGAACGCTTACACCGGGATGTACAATTCTTTGAGCGAAGAACTCAAGGTTTCCAAATGTGCTATGGTTTATAACTACCTTAAAATTGGTAGGTTGAAGATAGTTCATATTTGTGGTAACTGTTGCCATCTGATTATATCCAATTATATCCGATTATATCTATATTTATACTTGACATACCTATAAAATTATAGTAATTATAATTGTAACAAAAGAGAAAGAGAGAATCATATGACTTTTGTAGTTCACACTCAAGTTCTGGAAAATTATGGCGCACATGCAGAGGATGGAAAATTCTCAAGTGGTAATGCTTACTGGAAGTTCAAAGGTGGAAACACTTACATTGTTTCTGATGTTGAACGTGAGCAAGATGCAGTTGCTTTCGTAATGGCTGCTTTCTGTGAAAACAATGTGGCATGGAAAGAATATCCTTCTTCAAATATGACTGTTGATGAGTGGTTGCAAACACTTGAAGAAGATGATAAATCCTATCGCGATTTTCAAAAGGAAATGGCTTTGAATGTTTCTCCCCATAATGGAAAAACTGTCAAGGTAGGATTTTCTTCCTAATTACCATAAAAAAAGCAGTGCCGTAGCACTGCTTTAAAAGTTTTATAGAGGGCGAAATCGTTAATTGTTTCGCCCTTCTTGTGCAATACTATGCACCCAGAATGTTGTCCACTCTGAAAATTCTGTAGTATTGGTTTGTTTGCTTTGTTGCAAGACCGTTTGCTGGCGAAGAACCAACAAATGGGTTTGATACCATGCCGTAACGAGTTTTGAAACCAATTTTTGGCTGGAAATCATTCTCACCAACGGCGCGAACCATTGTGAGAGGTACATATGGGCAATAGAAGATACCAGCATCATATGCATTTGTACCTTTATAACCTACAGTGATGTAGTCAACAGTGGCATATGGGTCAACATATACTTTTGTGCGTCCGTTAAGAACACCAGCAAATGTGTTACCAGTATCATCAACATTCAAGTTAGTTGACATTGCTGGAGCATAATCCAACATACCAGTTGCTGCCAAGCACGATGCAACATCACTAGATGTGATGATGAAGTTACCGCGACCTCTACGAGTTTCTTTGGCAATGTTATTGGCTTCACGCTCAATTTGAACCATGAGACCTTTAAACTTCTCAACGCTCCAACGACCATCAGCATCTGTTTGAAGATCAAAAATACCATTCAACAAAGTGTTACCAGTGGATGCACCAGTTTTTGCTTGTGAGTTGATAGTACGAATAACTTCGCGGTTGATTTCCGCAAGGATTTCAGTTGAAAGAATGTTGGCGAGTTCGCTTTCAGCGTCCAGACCATGAATTGCTTTCAAATCCTGTGCGAGTTCAAGCGAATATTCTGCTTTCAATGCGCGTGTTTTGGCAGATACAGTTGCTTTTTCAATGGTGAAACCCATTTCAGCAAATGCACTTGCACCAGATGTTCCAAGTGCTTCGCCATTTGCAAGCGACATTCCAACAGTACCAACAGCAGGATCATTACGGTTATCGTCAATAGTTGAGTCACCTGTTGCTGAATCTGCTACACCAGCAAGACCAGAACCATCGGCTACCATGTTTGCAGCAGAATCTCCAGAGAAAGCAGTTACTGCTTCACCAAAGAGTGCTTCATCATTTGCACTTGCCCCACCGCGAGTTGTTTCATAGGTTGATTTCATTGCGAAAATCAGACCAGTTGGACCTGTCATTGGCTGAACACCACATACATCATATGCCATCATGTTTGGCATTGCGCGGCGAACCAACGAAATAAGTACAGGGTTCCAGTTAGCAACATTTGCTGTGTTGTTTGCTGGTGCTGCTTCTGTCAGTTGACCGAAACCACCTTGTTGTGTTGCTTGCTCACGCAAAGCAATTTCTTGGTTTTCAAGCACAACAGCAGTAACTGCTTTGCGGTGCTTGTCTTGAATGGAACCAGCAGATTCTTCATTGAGAACTGGTGCCCATTTTTCAATCAGTTGATTGTAATTCATTTCCATAATGGATACTCCTTAGTTACTTGCTTTAATAGCAGCGACATACTTAGCCATGCTATCTGATACGTTTACATCTACATCCGTATCTTCTTGGGTTTCTTCTGTAAGTGTTTCTTCTACGATAGCAGCAGGTGCGACTGCTGGTGTACCATTGAAGTAAGACTCTTTGATGGTGTCAACTTTAAATTTGAAATTATCTTCATTTTCAAATTCTACGCCTTCAACCAGTTTTTCCAATTTTGATGCTTCAGTACTAGCAAGATCATATGATGCTTCTGCAATAATAGCAGAACGCTTCAAATTAGAAATTGTTTCGTTCATATCAACATTGGTTTGGGTTTGCTTATTCAAAAGTTCTTCTAATTCTAGAACTTCTTCAGCGAGTTGGTCTACTAAGTCAACTTTGGTTTCTGGAACTTCAATGTAAGATTCCGTGAACAAGTCTTTCAACTTACCCATGAAGCCTTCAGCGATTTCAGTGCGAATACCTTGCTCTACAGCAATACGGTTTTCTTCCATCCATTGTTCAACAACGTAGTTTAAGTAAGAATCAATCTTGTCTACAAGGTCACCCTTTGCTTCATTGATCGCTTCTTCAGTCTCTGTAGCGTATTGCTCTTCCAGAGATGTGACTTTTTCTGCGAATGCTTCATCCAATTCTTGAACTTTAGTTGCAACTCTTGTAGTAAGTGCTGCCTCAAAAATTGTACTTGCTTTTGCTTTAAAGTCTTCTGATAGAGATTCATCAGCAGAAATAAGGACTTCCAAATCAGCAGTAGAAGTATCTTCTACCATTGTTTCTTCTTCCATATCTACTTCAATTTCTTCACCCATCATTTTTTCATATGCTGCTTTGATTTCAGTCTTGGTTTTCATACCATTCATTTTATCAGTCATAGCATTAACCATACCCGCCTTAGTTTTAGGGGGGGATGCTTTTTTAGTAACTTGAGCCGCCTTCTGAACAGATTGTATGGAATCATCTTCCGCACCTTCTGGATCATCTGAAAGTGATGCTTCAGTTACTTCTTCGTGAGATTCCACAATTTCGTTGTCATCATGGACCTCAAGTTCCTGGTCTTGTGTTTGATCAGTCATACTTGACTCCTTTTTATTTCAGCAACGAGAGGAAATTTTCAAACCCACGAATTTGCGCTTCTTGCAAACCTTTTGATGGAGTTCTTTTTATTTCAGTCTCTATTTTTTCAATTTCTTGAGGTTTAATCATTCCATTATCCCATACCCAGTCTACACCTTCCATTATTCCATTAACGAAAGCATTAGGTGCGCTTGGGTCTTGAACAATGTCAACGGTGTTAAGAATAAAATCATCCTTAACTTCCATTATTCCATTACGTTTCTCAAGACTTCCCATACCACGAGTCGAAACACCTAGTTGACAACCACCATCAAGTAAACCCTTAACAACTTTACCCATAGGAGTGTCTAATATAAGTGCTTTACCCATCACATCATTTCCCTCAAACTTGAGGTCCGTAATACGATGGGATACCTTATCCAAGTTAACAGTTGGACCGTCTGGATGATTTAACTCACCTACAGCGCGTCCAGTTTTAACTTGTTCTTTTACATATTTGTTGATCGCATTTTCCATAATAGGCTTTGGATACATGCGACCATTTCTATTCTTTGCTTCTGCTTGTGCAAAAACACCTTCTATTTGATAAGACTTCTCACCATTTTCTTTTGCTTCAGTGATTAAATCTAATGCACCGTCACAGTACTCAGCAATTAGTTTCATGTCTTATCCTTTATATTGCTTAATGAATTCTTTTGCCATGGTCATCGCTTCTTTTTCTGAACTATAATTGTCCAAATGCTCACCATCAATATCAACTTTAAATTCTTTTCCTACTTTTTTAATATCAACTTTAGCACCATCTACTTTCATAGATTTTTCAATTAGTAGGTTTTCTTTTAATTCTTTAAAAGTTTTCATTAAATTAACTCTTTTTATTAGCCTATAGTCTATTTATATAAATTTATTCTTCAGATGTTGCACTCGCGAACATTTTTTGTCCCATAGATATTCTTTCCATATCTAGTGCGCTCTTGATTTTATCACCAAGCATATCACTAAAAACTTCACCAGCAACTCTAAGATTGCCATCATGGATAGCATCAATCATATCAAGTGTAGGAGTTTCTTCCACTTCTATATCTTCTTCTGCACTAGTATCAATAGTTTCGCTTTCACTACTTTCTATATCATTAGTCTCATACTCTACTTCAAAATTTTCATCTTCCATTTCAATATCTCCTTATTATATTGTTATTTATACAAAATAGTTTTTTCAAATTAAAATTCTTATGACCAATCATCAGGCCCAAAAAAACCATCTGCTGTAGGGAATATATGAGGAATTACAAATTCACCACCTTCTGTTGTTAAATCACTATCCATTGATGGTGTAGGTCCAAAAATAATAGCAATTCCAGGACCACCACTAACTCCATACCCATGACTACCTTGGCGATTACCAAAACTACTTCCTGGAACGGTTGATGTGAATCTACTAGCAGCACCCCCACCACCACCCCAATTTTTAGGGTTATACTTTCTTCCAGTTGTTTCCGAACTTGAAGTACCATATGGCTGTGAAACATCTCCATTATGTTTAGTGTGAATAGTATTCCCATTTTTTCCACCATAAACACCATAACCAGCATTAGTTAATGCACTTTGATCTCCACCTGACTTACCAACATCAGAACGATTGGTATTTGTAGGTTTGAAATAAAAACTTCTTTCATTTTTGTTGCTTGAATTTCCTACAAAAATATTTGTTTGTGGGGCAGTATTTCCTGTAGTTGGTGGTGGATAGGAACCACCTATACTGTCACCAACACTAATACCTTGTGCATCATGAAAACCTGTGTTTATAGATGGAAATACTTGTATCTCATATACTGAGTTTACGTCAAAGGAAGAGTCAAAAATTCCCCCACCAGAATTTCTTTGAAAATTAGTTGAAAGTGTACTAGTTGCTGCTACTACTGGGCCGCGACCACCCCCACCACCTGCAACGCTAATACTACCCCCACCTGAAAAATTACCCCCATTTCCACCCATAGGCATAGAGTATATTGTATTAGAATCCCATGGCCCATTATTAAAACGAAATCCACCAACACCACCACCACCACCACCATAAGCGACTCCAGTAGTTATACTTACATCACCACCTTCCCCCCCATATGATGCTTGTATATTATTTCCATTTGTATTAGAATCCGCTGGTCCATCAGAACGTGGATAACCAAGAGAATTAAAGATTGGGTTACTATAACTACCAGAATCTGCATAATATCCTCTGTCAATCCAATATCTAGCAATAGAAGGATTTATAAATCCGTCACTTTCTGAGGCCCAGAACCAAGGGCGACCACGATCACCGCCATCAGCACTAGTTACCCCACCACCAACACTGGCTTGACCACATTCACCACCTTCACCACCCCCCGCCGCGATATACTCATAATGTTGTGAAAATCCACTTTTTTTAATTGAAAAAGAAGTTGTGCCACCATCAACTCCATCAGTTGTCCTTCCACCACCCCCGCCTCTGCCCATGCTAAATTGCCACTCATCTCCTGCGTGAAAAGGTATTCCTTTAGGAATATAAACAACACTACCACCAGCCCCACCACCACCTGGTGATCCACCTGCCCCGCCACCACCACCTACGATGATACATCCAAAATGTTTTCCTGCAAGATGTGCTGGTGGTGTGATATCATGTGTACGACCATACATTAAGTCGCCTGTAAGAATTGCACCATACCAAGGTTTAGGCGGGTCAACTGGACCACCCTCTCCAGCCCCTTGAAAGTCTAATATGCTTATCTGACCTGATGTGGGTATTATAGGAGATTCATCTGCTGGAACATAACTTCCACCTCTATAATAATCTGTTAAAGTAAGATTTACTGAATTACCAGAAGGGAAAACCTCATCTATAGAGTCTAAACTTAGTCCTGGTTCACTATCTGAAAAGGGATCAACAAATCTTAACCTAACCATTATTTTTTTTCCAACTCTTCAACTCTTTCTTTTAATTCTTTTATTGATTCAATTAATAGAGGAACAAGTTTTTCATAGTAAACTGCCTTATAACCATCATCTCTATCTATAACAACTTCTGGTAGAGCAAGTTCAACTTCTTGAGCAATTACTCCAGCCTCTCTCCTATCACTGTCAGGAATTAATATTCCTGTATCTTCTTGCGCTAATTTATTCCAATTAAATGTATAACCATTTAATTTTTCAATTCTATCAAGGGGTTTATCAATTTTTTCTAAATTTTCTTTAAGTCTTAAATCAGAAGAAAATGCAGCAGTTACATTTCCAGTTGCGGTAATAGCACCAGTTACTGCTAAATTTTTTAAAATATTAAATGATTCATTACCTGATCGAGTATCAATACTAGCATAAGTATTATTACTACTACTAGTAGATTGAATTTTAAACGCATGTTCAGTGTTGGTATTTATTTTAATACCTCTGAAATCACTGTCTGTACCAAGAAAATACATATGACCTAACAAGTGTATATTCTCCCATGGATTTGAAGTAGAACCTAAGTCAAAATCTCCATGAGCATTGCCAGGACGGTCAGGAACTATATCATAAGCATATGTGGTTCCTTTAAGTATAGTA
>Ga0222717_10000575_pt1 | contig 31432 bp, 47 predicted proteins | sample C33_18DmetaG_FD_165053 | JGI IMG/M metagenome (GOLD analysis project Ga0222717, IMG submission 165053) | Estuarine water microbial communities from San Francisco Bay, California, United States - C33_18D | ecosystem: Environmental > Aquatic > Marine > Unclassified | place: USA: California... | reverse complement strand
GATTGCGCCATAGTAATACCCTGCATAAGAGGCTATCACCATTAAAACAAATACACTCCATGTTTGCCAGAATCTAATCATAACTCGATACCTCTTTCAACTAATGCTTTATAAGCACTTAGCATTTTTCCATGCCACATTTTGCTTAATAACTCAATTTGAGTATAAGGCCTTCCGTTCTTTTCAAATATCCTCAAGTAATCATCATCGTCGGTTACTACGAAAAACATTTCAGGGTCTCCTAGATATCCAATAGCCAGTATGACTTGGTCAGATAGGCCTTTTTCTTTAAAGAATAAAGTGTCTCTCATTCCTTGTCTTTGACCAAACTCAAAAGCCTTTTTAGAGTCTTCTATAGGGTCTGGCAGATATGCCGGATGAAAACCAATCAAGCCGTTAATTTCTACAACATGCGCACCTAACATAGTTATAGCACAAGCAGACATGCAAGCGTTTCCTTTTTCAACTAAACCTACTAGGCCTAACGTTTCCATTACCCAAGCAGAGTTTAATCCTTCATTCGCAATACCGCCTCCAGAATCAAAAGATACTGTTTTAAAACCAGTTTTTTCGGCGTAATCATAAAGTCTCTTTCCTGTTCCTTTAGTAAATTCTCCTTCGAATTTGATTATATTTTGACCGCTATCTAATTTAGCGCTAGTTAAAGTCTCTGCATTTGCCCCAATAGTAGTTAATGCAGTTATCGCTACTAATAAATATTTTAACATTTTATAACCCTTTCAGTTATCGTGAGTAGTTTATACACATACTCAGGTGTAAGAATTATAACTTATTTATAGTATCTCACAAGCTCCTCCAGAACACGCTAAAGTTTGAGCGCCTTCAGTATTGTCTTCTTGCTCAAAGTTTGGTAACAATGAGAAGTCAACTTCAGGGAAGTCCGCAACAGCTTTAAGGAATTCTCCCTTAGAGATGTCTTGGTAGGGTGCCTGTTGATATGTATGCTCAGAATATGGCAAGAATGATACACCTGTGATGTAGTCAAAGTTCTCATATACCCATGCACCAACATTCATCCACTCCTCTTCTTTGACATAAACAGTAACACTCACAGAATGTTCTGACCAATGCTTTTGGAATAGTTTCCAGTTCTCAAGTTGTTCAATAGCTGATTGTTCGTTAGCTAGTGTAGCACCTTCAGGTGACTTAATAGGAAAAGAGAATACAGTTGTCTTGTTAGGGTTCATTGCATCTGGCTCGTTAGGAACTCCTTGGTCTTTAAGAAGGTCTGTTAACGGGTCATTGTTTGCTTGTCTTACTGTTCTAATGTAGTAAGGGCTAAAGCGTCCATGTATTCCTGATGATGAGTCCACCAACTGGCTAACAGTACCACTAGGCTTAATAGTAGTGATAGCGGTAGCGGGGTTGATATCAAGCTTTTCAGCATATTCAATATTAGTTTTAACCGACGCATCACGTAGCCTTTCTAGCATTGCTGGGTCAGGGTTTCTTAGTATCTTACAGTCTTGAATACCTGTTAAAGACACACCTAGTAAGCGCTCTTCTTCACAGTTCTTCTGCCATACTTTACGTACATATTTAAAGTCTGTTAGTGATGCTTGTAGTGTACCTAATATAGTAGCTAACTTAATCTTACGAGCTAAGTCTTCTTCTGTATCATCTACACGACATACAACTTCTGATAAGTTACATAGTTGACCATCACGTAACTGAATCTCAGCACAAGGGTTTGTACCTTTAATAAATTCAGACTTACGACGTTCTGGTGCTAATGCATGAGCGCCATATCTAGAGTAGATACCACGTTCACCTGAACCAGATTTCATTAGTGAAACCCATTCGTCCATGAATACAGCCATAGAAGGCTTGCTATCATAAGCGGCAGAGTTGTTAGCTAATGCTCTTTGTGCATCACGTTCCCACCATGCACCGGACTTACAGTCACGTACTTCAGGGTCTAATAGGTCTGATACTGAGATGAGTGCAGAGCGTCTAACGCCTCCAACGACTACAACTTCAGCAATCTTACATACTAGGTCGTGTACTTCGATAGGTCGTAACTTACGCCCACCCGCTTTGTTAAATGTCATAGTGACAAAGTCAAATAATTCTATAAGCGGCCCCGGGCCTGAAGCCCTGCCTCCCATAGTTTTTAGTCTTGCGCCTTCTGGACGTACTTTAGAGTAATCCCATTCATGGATATTTCCTAAGTACAAGTCAGCGATTAGCTTACGTAAAGCTTTAGCCCAACCTTCTGCACTATCTTCAACAGTGATTACTCGGTCAGTCTTTACAAAGTTGTCGTTAATAATAGGTAGTTTGTTTACTTCTGCAGTCTCACAAGAAAAACCAACACCAGTACCAGACATTAAGATATATAGTATCTCGTCAAACACTCGTGGGTGGTTTACTTGTTTAAAGCTACAGTTGTAGCCACGGAAAGGGTTCTGTGCCAATGCTTCTCCAGCACTCCACATTGCCCTCATTGATGGCATTACCTCTCTGTTTAATACAGCAGAGCGTAATTGTTTAAACTCATCCTTAGTTAATACGTTATCGCTTATTTGGTTCTTCCAGAAACCAATCAGACGGTCTACAGTCTCCTCCCAAGTCTCACGACGATTTTCTGTGTCTAGATACCTTGAGTAGCGAGAAAGATGGATGAATGATTCGTATGCGTTCATGTTTAGTCTTCCTTTTGTTCTTTAATTTCAATTACTTGTTCGATTAATGTTGATATATTGTGACGCTTATCTAAGTCTACATTAAACTCCTCGAGCGCATATTCTTCTAACTCGTCTTTATCCATATCTAGGATATCTTCATCTTCTTCTTCAGGGACATTTAATGTTTCAATTTCCCATAAATCTCGAATGTATTCTTTTTCTTCATGTGACATAGTGGTGTCTACTGAACTTAAAAATACTTCTAAGTGGCTTCTGTTTTTGATAGCTACTGTAATAAAGTTCTCAAAGTAGTCATCCATCTTTTGTTTATTTAGCATTAGTGGTAATCCTTTATATCTTTTTCTAACATCGTATTACACGCATAGTATAGTTGTATGTTTAGAGGGTCGGTAGGGTCTTCCTCATACTCCTCTATTATTCCTTTTAGAAATCTTTGTATAGCAGGAGATAAAGGAGACATGTCTGCCTTACCTTCGTAAAGTAACTGCAATATTACAGAAACATATATTAGTTCGTTATCGGTCATGTTCATAATTATACCCTTTGGAATTGTGCCCCATCATCGTTTGAGGCTTCTTCGTCGTATTCTCTTCCCTTAGAGAGTCTACCAGTTGGAAAGTTATAAAGCAATGTTCCTGATGGGCCTGTAAGACCAGTATAACGACATTTGAGGACTTTTGTTTTAATTGTGTTTCTTTCAACTTCATCGCTACTCCCCGAGTCTCTGGCAAAGGCTATAATGTCCATGCTGATTTGTTTAATTGAACCTGAACCACGGATATCATCCATGCTAGGTAGTTTACCTTCTTCGAATGACCTGCCTTTATTGTCAGTCTTTCTTAGGTGACTAATAAGACCAATCCATACATTGTACTTCTTAGCAAGACGTAGTAACTGATTCATAATAAGGTCTATCGCTTCGTTCCCTGTAAGTCCTTCAGCACCTTCTGAAGCCAAGATTGTAATGTGGTCAACAAAGACATACTTAGCACCAGAAAGGCACATATACTCAAGGAAGTCCATAATAGAGCCGTCAGAAATACTACCTTGATGGTCCAGTACAAGTACCCTATCATCGCCGAAAAGCTTATCGTATCCAATTTTAAGTTCATCTAACGGTATCTCCTCTGCCGCTGGGTTTCTATTTAACGCCATACCTGCCATTTTACGTGCAGTTTCGGCGGGTGATTCTTCGAGTGAAACAATGCCTATTTTGTCTTCTGTCTCAGACAATAGGTGTACTGCTATCTCTCGTAGTAGTGTTGATTTACCAGAACCGGTACCTGATGTCCAGAGAGTAATCTCACCGGCTCTCATACCTTTTAGCTTACCATTAAGGCCAGTCATGCTGTCAGGATAAGGTACTGACTCTAAGTCGTTGTAAGTTTCTAGTTGTGTCCACAGGTCTTCCTTATTTAAGATTCCTGCCGGAGTGTAATCAGTAGAGTCATATATGCTCGTAAGAACTTTGTCTGGGTCTTTAATCCATAAGTCTGATGCATCTTTTTCAGATGACTTGGCTATTTTAACTTTATCATAACCTATAATACGTGCCGCCTCTTTAGTTGCCTCACGACCAGCATCATCCCCATCGAACCATATAACTACTTCATCAAAGTTTCTAATCCAGTCACGCTCTTCTACTAAGTCTTTTAGTGAAGAAGCGGAACGAACAGATACAACAGGATAGAATGTCTTGTAGCGTTTAAACCATGCTGATTGTACAGCCATAGCGTCAAGCTCACCCTCTGTTATAACTAATCGTTTACCTCCATTGTATAGGTGTTGGCCGAATAAACCACCTCGTACCTTACCAATAGAGGTAAACTTCTTAGGTAGTTGTCTTACCTTGTAACCAGATAACTCATTGTTTATGTGATAGGGATAGTAGTGGCTATCAATTACACCGTCTAAATCATAGCCTACCTTAACACCGTAATGTTCCGATACTTGTTTATATACGTTTCTTTCTCTGAAACCTCTAGATTGAAAGTCTCTTTGTACTTCATCTAAGCTTGGCCCCCACGTATCAACTGTGGAGAATCCGTCGTCATTAGTCGTAGTCATTGGCTTCTCCTTGTTGCCTTGGTGTGATGTTCTACATGAAAAGCAGAACGTTGAACCGTCTTCGTAAATCTGTAAAGGGTCTGAACCCCCACAATCATTACACGGTTGATTTTTTGTAACTATTCTACCCATTATATCTCCTAATATTTCTTCATTAGTTCCTTGATATACTTACGAGTTTTATCAGTAACCGATTCTTTAGGAACAAACCTAATAGCGGCTATTTGTCTATTGTAGAAACGAGGGGTTATTTTGTCTGATAAATATTCTGTCATTGATTCAGACACCATTTGACAATAGGCCTCCCCGTAATATAATCCACCTTTGGTTTTATAAACATCTACTATTTCAAATGTAAACTTATCGTGACCATACTTGGTTATATCTTTCTTTAAATGAGTTGAAGAACCTGTATAAGTCCTCCAAGTCATTTCTTTTCCGTAAGTCTTAGATTTCTTTTTACCACCGTGGAAGAACTGTTTCTTACCCCAGTAGTATTGGTCTGTTACCGTATTATGTATACAATATAGAAAACCGAAAGCTTTACTAGGGTTAAACTTAACCTTAGTTTTCCAGTGACCTATTTCAGACTTTAATAGCGTCTTCGTATACTTCTTTGTCGATAGTGAAGTGGTCATTGATATGCCTCCAGATATGTAGTAGTTTGCCGTTTAACAGCATAGAGTTAAAGCCTTCTTCTCCATAAGCATCGTGATACTCTCGGCATATTCTTTTAATTCTTTCATTTTTAGTTTTTGCCCCTTCTAGAATATCTTCAGCTTTCTTTGGGCCTATACCGTATATACCGGGGATATTATCAACAGAATCACCCATTAATAATTGTTTCCAGTAAAAGTAATCAGCCCATTCTTTATCGATTTGATATATCACTTTAGTCCTTGGGTTATAGTGTGTCCCCGGAATACAGTCTAAATCTTTGTCAATAGTAACTACACAATGTTGCATTTCTGCTTTAGTTGCTTCTAACGCCCATATACGGACCATATCATCTGCCTCACAATTGTCTGTAAGTATACAGCCATCGTAAGCTTCTATGGTCCAAGACTTCAAATCATTAAACCACTCCGGTTTATTAGATTTCGACTTCACACGACTAGTAGACTGTTTATACTCAGAATACAAGTCAACGCGATAGTTGTCAGGGCCACCCATAGCCATGACGTAGTCTTCGGTAAATAAGCTGTTAGTTATGTCATTAAAAGTAGTATTAAATTTTTCCTTACTTTGTTCTAGATTATCTGAACCCCACATACTCATATACAGGAGAACATCACCATCTATTATAGCTAATGTCATTATAAAACCCTTTCGTTAGGTCATAAGGGGACCCCATTTTAGTCCCTTGTTTTTATAGGAAAACTACCTTGGACCCTGAGTATAGAACCCGGGTTTTTCATAGGGTTGTTTGCCTACGGTTAGCTTCTCTATTGCTGTTATTACATCGTTTAATTGTTGATGTTGTATTATCATTACTTGATGCTCTTGCGAGTGTTCATCCCATTGTCTAACCCATATTAATTCAGGGTCTACAATAACTTGAAGGTCTTCACAAAAGCCACTATTGTCGAGTGAAGTTACTATAGTACTTTCACCTTCTTTGTCAACTGTGAACATTAAATGTTTACCTTTCTTAAATCATCAACCATGTCTCTGTACTCTGCTATTTCATCTTTTAGGTCGTCTATTTTTTGAGCACACTTATCATAGCCTTCATCATAGCCTTCTTCTGTGCCTTTGTCATAACCCTCTGAAAAACCAGAATCAAAACCTTCACCCCAGTGATGCTCTTCTTCAGCTTCTTGGAATTCAATTTCAGCACGGACTATTCTGTCTTCCAGTTCTCTAAGGTGGTCTTGCATCTCATTACTAAGGGGTACTAAACCAAACTTAATGTTAGCATAGAATACATCGAATTCTTTTGTTACTTCACTCATATTACAGTCTCCTCTACTTTGATTCCGTTAGCTATATACCAGATACATTCCATTGGCTCAAAGTCTCTTTCAATTAAGAACTCATAACCAATGTATTCTGAATCATAGTATTCTTCCAAGAAGTCTTCGAACTCTCCCGATGACCAACCGCAAGTCCAAGGCACTAAGTCCTCACCACAGCCGTCCCAACAAGATTCCATTTCAAAGGTATTAAAGCAGTCTGTACAGAACTCTGTACCTCCATCAAGCATCTCTTGTAATGATTCTGCTTCTTCTTCACTCTCGATATAAATAGTAAATTCACCTGTTCTCCAGATAATCTCTGTATTGACACCTCTTAAGTCGTTGTCTTTGTGTCGATACATTTCAACTTCAACAACAGTCTTCTTATTCAAATTAGACACGTTATATGTCTTTCCTACTTCTATTATCATGTTAAAATCCTTTATAATACTTGTTATAGATTATCTCTAACCCTCTAAGGTTAGGGTGATTGTGTATCCACATACCTGTGTCTGGGTTAAATTGTTCTCTAAAGAACCTATCCATAACTTCATTGCCTGTTTCTTCTTCAGGGTTTATTTGTTTAGATAGTTCATCGAACTCAGAATCAGACATAATAGAGTCAGATTGATATTCGTAGGAAAAGGCCGCTACTGACAACCTAATCCTGTTTTGTATTTCTTTGCTAATCATTTAAGCACATAGAACTGATTAGTTCCCATTACTGCTGTCCAGTTCTCGTCCCTATCACGAAGTATTTCAGACAAGTCCTTAATAGTTAACTGACCCGCATACTCGTCTTCTTCCCAACTGAAACGAGTTCTAAAGGTTGCTTGATAACGAGTGTTGGTACGGGGGTTGACAGGGTTCATAATCATAATACAATCTTGACGAGACACCCAACCACTATCATGCACCCAGTGGTAATAATCGTTGTAGTCCATCATAAAAGAGTATTCTACTTGGTTGTCCCAAGCCCCTACACACAACTTTGGAGTGTAGCGTAAAGGCTGAAGAACATTTTTAGTGTCTAAGTATCGCATGAACTTAGCGTGAGTGTGCAAGTCATGTCCAGTGTCTATAGCAAAGATAACGTGGTTGTTGATTAATTTTTCCATAGTATTTCCTTTAGTGTACTGCGTAGAAATTGTCACCAATGATGCAATCGCCACAATCCATTATATTAACCCCGAATTGCTTCGGCGCTTCTCTAAAACATTCCATGATTATATCACGAGCCTGTTCCGCTTGGTCTTCTCTTACTTCTACTGTATGCTCGTCATGGTAGAACAACAGGTGAGTATAATCTATCCCCGCCTCTGTTAGCTTCTTATCAATTAGAATTACAGTAGCCTTCATAACCACAGCCTCTGCACCTTGAATAAGGTAGTTAAGAGCCTTGTGCTTACTGTCTACATAGATAGGTCTATCATCCAAACCCGGAATGAAACCAGTGTTCTCAGATATGCTTTCTACTTTAGCAATTAGCTTACCCAACGCAGGGAAAGCCGCCGTGAACTTCTTCTTTAGCTTGTTACCTTGAGCATCAGAGACACCTAGGATAGAGCCTAGCTTTTTACCACCGGCACCATATAGGTAAGCAAAGATAAAAGGTTTAGCATCTGCACGAGAGCTTCCTAGAATATCTGCGTTCTTCTGGTGAATATCACCTTCAAGAACTTCTTTAGTATAACTTGCATCTCCCATGTAGTGAGCAAGAAGCCTTAACTGACAACCCGCAGAGTCAGCAGATACAAGCGTATAGCCTTCTTTAGCTATAAACAATTCTCGTATCTCTTTACCATATGCCGCTTTACCAGAAGGTAAGTTAGCAATAATTTTGTGGGTCTGTCTGAATGTTGGTGTACCAATATTAAATACATCACCATGCAGTCTTGAGTTGTCATCGATGTGTTCGAACCAGCCTCTCATTATAGAAAGTCTAGACCTTAAAGTATAGTATTCCATTAAAGCCTTGCCTACATCTCCGAGTCGCTCCAAAGAACTGTCTGAGAGTTTGGCTCCTGTTTTAATGAACTGTCCGTTAATTTTCTTCCAGTTCCACTCGTCAGGTTGCCATCCAAGAGTATATAAGTGCCTCTTAACAGTGTCAGTATTGCCAACATCGCCAGCAATGAATTCAATCCGGGAGAACTCTCCCCAGATATCACAACCATCAACAGTGCACTCGTCGCCAAGCTGAAACCAGTTACGCATCCACGCAAGCGGTTTTCCTGCCTTGGTGAAACCCGGCTTTTTCGTATTGTCATTTCCATCTGTCCTTTTAATTCTTGGAGGTAACATGGGGTTAATGAAATCTTCTGTAGCTTTCATTTTGTCTTCGATGTCACCCATAAGGGAAACAGCTTCTTCCTTGTTAAACTTCCAACCGTTACGGCTTTGCTTAACCATTATCTCATCCATCTGCATTTCCATACGGAGTGCTTTAAGGATTTCTTTAGAGTTACTAGCACTAACATAGTTCTTTACTTCTTGCATCAATGCTTTGTAAACACGAGTACCAAGACGAACATCTTGTTTCATGTATGTAAACATATCTTCATTAAACTCTTCCCAACCACCAGTATAGTCACCCTTCTGGTCTCCGAAGGCCAAACCCCATTGTTTGAGGGAGTGTCCAAAGCCGAAGCGTCTGTAGTTAAGTAGTTGTGACATTACCTTAGTACACTGTACTGTAGCTTTAGGATACCATCCAACACCCAAGAGTGTTTTAGATAATATGTCCAAAGCGGGAATATCGTAACCATATGCGTTGTGTGCTATGATAGTATCAGCTTTGTCTAGAAGGTCTAAGAAAGACTTAAACTCCTCTGGACGAAACCAGTACTCATCGCCAGTGTCTACATCTAGACAACCGGCACAGTGAAACTTACTCACTGTAGGTAAGAGACCATTGGCCTCAATATCGAAAACTAATTTCATAAAATCTCCTAGCTTATTAGTTCGTGTTTCTAGTTAAGGAAAACTTCTCCCATACTTGGATTGGTAGAAGGCTTCTTGTGCGGCTACCTCACCGGCATAATTAATATTGTGTGCATTAACAGCCATAGTATAGGCTATATCTTCATCAACACCTAATAACTCAACATATAGCTGAGTCATCTTCTTAAATTGTACTTCTGTCATTTCTCGTTCAGTCATCTAGCACCTCGTGTGTTGTTAAGTTATAGATTAAGTCTTCTAAGTCAGCCGATACTTTGTCTAACTTCTCGTCAACATAGTATTTAGTTCTGTTTAACTCCATGTAAGCCTTTGACAGAGTCTCGGCAACTACTCTTAAGTCTTTCTTTATAGGGGTAATGTCATAGCAATCGCATTGTTGTTGTTGTAATGCTCTGTATTTTTCTCTTGATATAAACATTTATTTACCTTTCACTGTGTTAACTAAACGTGATGCATACCATTCAATCTTAGTAGCATCTTGCTCCATCGCATCTTTCTTACCGACACGAAGGGTGTACTTAAGTATTTGACCTACAAGGTGGCTCTCTACACCAGAGAGGTGGGCTAGGGCTTGGTCGCACAAGTCCATATACTCTATACCATCAGGATACTTAGCGTAGTCCTCTGGAGCAAATATCTTGTAGTGTTTAGGATTGATGATTGAGTCTTTAACTTCTTCAGACATTCCTGAGAAGTCTCCGTGGAAGTCTGGCTCTATTATAGGCTTTATCCAGTCGTTATAGTGGTCTTCGATAATGTTATCCATACCATCATCTTCTTTTAAGCAAGACTCATCATCACAGAAGCATACATTCTCACTACAAGGGTATAGACCATCTTCATCATATATCTTGTTTAGTTTAGCTGATAGTGCTTCACGCTCGTCTTCAATAGACTCTTCTAGACATTTAATCTCATCTAGAATAACTTGCGCTCTAGGGGAATTAACTATTTCTCCATCTTCATCCCTAGTACACTTCTCTTCTTCTGCTATAAGCTCTGACATCCACTCTGATGTGATATCCCAATAGTCCTCTTGAGCTTCTCTTTTTGCCGCCTCTTCATATTCGAACGACATAGGTTTAAGTGATTCTTTCATTAATCGCCTTTCTATTCTGTTAGCCTGTAGATTGTCTATAAGCTTTTCTGACCAGATGTGTATGTCAGAGTGTGTTCTCAAGGTATTAGTAAAGTATCGACTACCTGTCTCTATTAGCCTATATACATTAATACGCGCTTTAGCCTCTTGACCCCTTAATGGCCCAGCGGCGTTAAACAAGTCAATAGCTTGTTGCCAGTTTTCTGTTTCTTCATAGTAACCGTTCTCAACTACTTCGTATATATAATTTGTCATGTTAAGCTCCATATGCTGAAATTAAGGGTTTTCCGTCTACACCGAATCTAATTACTGAGTACTCTGCTTTTGATACTTCTTCTCTAGTATTTTCTTTAACAAAGCTCTTGTATTTATAAGGGTTATATGTAACGACTTCTTCTTTACTTGATGTTTCAACACCACTTGTTATATGTCCTACAACAAAGGCGTGTACATTTTTCTTCTTATCTTTTATTACTTTTTTACGTCCTGCCTGTCTCACGACAAACTTTGGTGCCTTAAGCACTACTGATTCCACATGGTCAATTACTCGACCATATGATTCTTTTTCACGGGACTGAACACTAAAGATGTTCTTATGCAAGTTAAAGTAAACCGCTACCTTCATGTGAAGTCCTCGTCTGTGTATAGTATTGGTACTTCTATGTCTGGTGTCTGCATACCTTGATATTCCTGCAAGGCTCTACAAGCCCAAGTAATACAACCAACACCTACGTATCCATACTCTTTAGACACTACGTAAGCCTCATCATACACTTCTTTAAGCTCTATAAGCCTTTCCCAAGTGATGTGTCCGTCTTTAACGCCTTTTAACGCTTCTTCAATGTTATTAAATAGTACCATCATGTTATATTCCTCTGTAATCACATTTTCTGGTCATTGCATCGAACACAGCTATTCTGTCTTCTTTGTCTTCTAACTTAAGCTTTACGCATAAGTCGTTAGCTTTCATCATACGCTTGTAGTCGTCTAAGTTTTCTAACAATACTAAGTTGTAGATATTGTCTATACACCTGAAGGTTGTAAACGAGATGTCTGTATGTACAGCACAGTAATGTTGTTCTGTTCCTGTATACTTCCAACCCTGTGCAAGCAAGTACTTAAGTGCTTCACTAGTGTCTGAGGACCATAGTAAGTAGTCTAAGTCTTTACCACGACCCATTACAGTAGCACTACCGAACTCTGATACTCTTTCAAACAAAGATGGTGGTAAAAATAGGTCACCTTCTTCTTCGTAGCTGTAAGTACGAGACTCCCAATCAGCTTCTCCGTTGGTTCTGCTACTCTTAAACGGGGTATCACCAAAGAGTGTTTCACCTAAGATATCGCCTAATGATTTATCAGTCATATTATATTCCTTCTTTTAATATACATTGTACACAATATGTTAAAGAGTCTATTAAGTTGTAGACCTGTGAGCCAGAATGATACTCTAGAGGCTCCCATGCACAGTCTTCTATAAGTTGCATTTGGTCTTCGTCCTCATAAGTAAAGAAATCATCAGGAAGATGGTCACATAAGAAATGACCTGACAACCGAATAAACAGTTTATTGTATTGCTGTTCATTCTCACTTATTTCCCTAAACATGGCAGGGTCTCTGTTCTCAAAGAACCTAACAAACATCTCGCCAGTTAGGTCATGGAACTCTAATGTTTCTTTGTTTTGGAATTGTCTCATTGTTTCTTTCCCTTCATCTATTTCTTTCCAGAAGTTGTTAAATACTTTTTCCGATACAAGCATCATATTTCCTTTGTTTCAACGTGCATTAAGTCTCTATGCACAACCTTTTGTCTGATTAGTTCTTTATTGAATACCGACACTGCCGCTTCTTCATCAACTATCGTTATAACTTTACTTTTAGCTTCTTCTGCGTCTTTAGCCTCTACTGCAAACAAGATACCTTCTTCATAGTGTACTGCTACCATAAACTTTTTCATACTTCATATCCTTCTATATCTGATTGTAAAACGTTAAGAGGGTAATCCTCATTGACAACTTCAACTACTAAGTCAACTAAGTCTTGTAGCGTAGCATCGCTCCCTAGCCAAGCTAAAAAGTGTTCTTCGGTAATCATAAGAATATTTCCTTTGCTTCTAGTGTTACTTCGAACATTTGTGCACAATCGTCATCTAACGCTCTTTGTACCATGAATTCGCACTCGTGAAATCCACCTTCACATACTATCTCACCGTCATAAGTTACGGCGTAGTATTTATCCCATTGTTCTGTCATCATTATTTGACTCCTATTATCTTGTGATGTTCATAGTTCCCTGCATTTATCTGTTTTTCTACAGAGTCCCAAGATTTATCTTTTTTACAAATACACATAGCATGGGGGTAGTCTTCTGCCTCTACAACCATTTCTTCTGTTATGGTATAAGAGCGTGATAACGTATACTGCTTTGCCATTAGTAGTATAACCTCACTGCATCTACTGCTTCTTCTAAGCTGTAATGTTTCTCCGTAGCCATCGCCTCATAAAAAGGATGGATAAAGTCTCCTTCGTTAGCCCACAAGATGATAATCTTATTCTTCATGTGTGCGAACATAAGTTCCATAGATGTACCTGTACCTCTACCTGAGTCACGTCTTACATCAGCAAGAACAATTTTAGACTCGGCAATATCTTGTAAGTCTTGTTTAAAAATACGTTTACAGGTGTTCATAGTCTTTGTAACGTTTTCTAAACTATCTCCCAGCTGGTCATGGAAAGATACACGACGCGTAGGGTCTAGCGTGTTAATATCAGATAAGTCTAGTGCGTCTGATACAAACCATCTCCAACTAGTCATGTGGTCTTCTGTACAATCTTCCATTGGACCAGCTAAATATACTTGGTCTTTCATATTGATTCTCCTCTTAGTACTCTTAGTGCCAAACGCAAACCATCAGCTGTGTCTGAGTATAACTTACCAGACAACTGAACACCATTACCTTGAGACACATACGGCTCTTCTAACAGGTCTTCACAAGCTTTAATAGCCATCTGAGTTTGCTCTTGAACTCTTATTGCTTCTTCTGCCAGTAATTCTTCTGGTGTCTTGTTAGTGATACCTGTAAACACTACATGATAACACCCTGTACCATCTACTTCAACATCAACATAGTTTGCATCACCAGCATCAATGATAGTGTCTAGCCATTCGTAAAAATCATCTTTTCTCATAATACTTCCTTTTTTCGTTAAAAAGGCCACCCCCGAAGGGATGACCGATGTTGTTAATTGTTTAGCCTTAGAAGTCTAAGTCGTCGTCTGGTGCGTCGTTGGCAACCATGTCAGAATCAACTTCTTGATTGTCTGCTACTTTATTTACTGTAAACTCTGTAGGTTCGAAGCCGCCCTGATTTGGACGAGGCTTGTACTCATTAAGAGTAGTAACTTGTACACCCATTAACATAGATGCAACACCGTCTTTACCGTTCATAGTGTAGTCGTATTGAAACACAGAGAGGTTAGCTACAGAGCCGTTACCAATTGTTGCAGGGTCTACTGGTGATAAGTCACCTGCTACTACATTAACTGGAGCCATGTCTGTACCGTCACGCTTCTTTGATTTCTTCTTTAAGTTAGCACGATAGAATACACCATCGTCGTTTTCGTCGGGAGTAACACGTAAGTTTTGTTCTTTCCAACCTTTAGCTACTGCTTTTTCTTTAGTCCGAATTTGAACTTCCCATGTTGGGTTCTCTTTGTCGAATCGAGAGTTAGGGTTTGCTGGGTCTAGTTTAGCAAAGAATAGTTCAACGTTGCTTAAGATTACTGTATTGTTAGCCATTTTATTTCTTCCTTTATGGGTAATTTATTTTGAGATTTGTATTGTGTTTGGACTATAATTAGTCATAAGGGGACCCTATTTTTGGTCCTTATTTTAATCGTCATATACGCAGACACACCAGTGTCCGTAGTCCTCCATGTAAAGTTCTGCGTAGTAAGGCGCTTCAGTTTCAGGGTCAGCAATGACACCTAGACACTCTACTTCACCATCCTCGTCAAGAATGACTTTCTGTATTTCCACAGGACATACTTCGTCCTCGAAGTCTATGTGTAGTCTTGCCCCGACCTTAAGCAAAGGCGTAGTCACTGTTAATAACTTCCGTAACATCTAAGTCTCCTTTTTCTGGTATTAATGATAACGCATCCATTTGCGCCATGATGGTTGTTAATGGGTCCATTTCGTATAGCTCTACGAACTTTTCCCTTACATGAGTAAACATGTGATTCATATTACCTGCATGACAACCGAACGAATCGTGTACAACTGTAACAGGGTAGTCGGCATCGTGAACACACATAGTAAGATGTACTGCATCTAAACTATGAACGATATTAGGTGAAGCACCCGTCTTCTGTTTAGACTTTTTGAGAGTTGCTTCCTTCCATATTTGAATATTAATACGGAGCATCTCTTCGCCATAGAATAATTTAATACGTTTCTTTTCTGGTTCTCTATAAGAATGAACAAAAGGAAAACCTGTTACAACTTGAGTATAAGCAATAGGAATATTCTTTTCGTTTTCTTGTAACGCCAGTTTTTCAAACATAGTTAACATCTTAGCAGGTCCGGGTAGTTTTTCGTAACAAAGACCATGAACAAGTCTGCCGAGTTTATAACCCCAAGCAACGTCCATATCACGATGATAAAAAGACAAGTCTCTAGTATCATCTATAATTTGTTGACCCATACCTCTTTGCGTACCGCCGTAGGCTAAAGTCATAACATTACGTTTAAGAGTCTTACGCCATATCTTCTTGTCAGTTATCTTTGACCAATATACAGACATTGTGTCCCCTATGTAATCAAAGTTATGGTTCTTAAACTTCTTTAATTCACCCCAAGCTATTCTAGAACGTTCAGTTCTTTCTGGGGCGTTTCTAAGGTCTTCTTGTAGTTGTTGAAATTCCTTGAAGAAGCTATCAAACTTATCAATCTTCTTCTTTTCAACTTTACTTAATAACTCACCGATAGCTGTCATTGCGTGTTCTGCAATAAACATATAAACATCACCGGGGAGTTCTTGCGGCACTAAGTTAACTAAAGGTGCAATGTCTTCGTCTTGAGACATAGCAACAAGATGTTGTACGCCGTTATTAGAGCCGTCGATATAAATAGGTAAGCATGAAGGGAAGTCATCTATTACTCCACCTTCTTCTACAAAGTTTTGTAACATGTATAGTTCATAACAACAGGCTAGAAAGCATAACGGCTTGTCAACATCCATCCAACCATTGTTCTCAAAAGGGTCGGATACATAAGATATAAACAAATCCCAGTTGTCTTGAACGAACTGTGCGCGGTCATCTAAACTTACCTTGTCGTTACCGAACATGTTAGCCGTATGGACCATAAGCCAGTAAAGACCCTCTTCACCCAACGGGACCGGTTCGTCGAGTAATAACAAACCTTTCGCATTGTCACTGGATTGCTCATGGAGAAACGCAGTGTTAGGGTATATGCGACCTCTGAAGTCCACATTATAAAGGTGATAGAACGCATTATCTTTGTTCCTTTCTGCCAGTGCTTGTATTGCGTTAATTTCTACAAGCAAGGATGCTTTCTTTTCATGGTCAACTTCTTTAGAGAACTTAAAAGGTGTTTTCTCTAAATAACGTGTCTTTTTAAACACATCAAATATAAACGGGTTTATTCGCCAACCTGTAGAACCAAGCTTATTTAAGGTGTCTACTAAGTAAGCTGTGTCATTGGTTTTAACTTGCCGAATAGCGTCTTCGTGTGCGTGCTTGATTAAACCAATTCCTGTGTCCCGGTGAACAAACTTTTGATGTTCCCAAGGAGAGGGGGCTTCTTTACAAGGGAACAAATCTACAGAATCTGTGTCTATAAGAAGCATTAGTTCTTGAACAGCGTCTGCATCATTTACCTTTAAGTAATAAGTTGGGTATTTATCTCTCCTTCCGTTTTTATCTTTTCTCTTCTCACCCTTAAAGGAAAGAATATCTGTTTCAAAATAAGAAATAAGCACAAACCAGCCAATATGACAAGCCTGTATATCGTCATCTGGAAGTTTCTTTTTTCTCATTATAGCGCTACCGATAGCTTTAATAACAGCCGAAACTGTTGACCTTCTTTCGATAGCGGTTAATACGTGCCCATAAGTAAGTTCTATTAACCACTTAGAGCACATTTCTGTTATTGCTGATGCTTTATTTCTAGCATCTACTTTTCCGTTCTTACCGAACATAGACTTTTGACGATAGTTTAAATCTTCAATAAGTCTCTCAAGTGTGTTCATATGTTATTCCTTTTGTTGTGGACAATGTATTTGTATACTCCACTTTGTTAAGGACTTTATAACAGCTCGGTGTCACTGATAAATACAATAAATATCAGAGCTGTTATTGGTACAATTATTTTTCTCCTTTCAAAAAAAATAAAATTAAAACCCCCCTTTCAAAACCTATACAATTAAGTATAAGAAAAGAAAGGGGGTATGTTATGTTATCTAGTTTTTGCAAAACCTTTGCGTGCCACTAGACCGGCTAAGTAACGACCACGCTTTGTGGTTGTTGAATAGTTGAATACACGACCAGAGCCGTCCAACCAAGTTTGTTGTACAACGTCAGTTGATACTGTGTAAGTGTAAGCTGATGATGTTGTTGCGTAAGTTAATATAGTCATTTTGATTCTCCATATATGGGTTATTTGAGTATGTACACTCTAATGACCAACCCGGGAGGGTGATTGGCCGATAGAGTATCTCTACTCTTTTGTTGTATTTATTCTTCTCCAAAAAGCTTATGTGCTTCTCGAATTTCATCTAATATTTCTTCAATAGAAGGTTCTTCTACAGAAGGTTGTTCTGCAACTACATCAATGTATGTGTGTCCCCACTTAGCATTGATTTCATCGACTAGTTGTTTAAATGTAAACATTTTATTAACCTTTGTGTTTGTTCATTATAGAGGGCAAAATTACCCCAGTTATTTGTAGAAGATGTGTACGCCAGTTACAGCCACCTCTTCGTAATCACTAGCCCAATAAGGGCTAACGTAGTCTGCATGGTACATAGTAGCTCCTGTACTTGGTATATCGGCTGTTCCTGTCAAAACGTCCCATGCTAAATCTTGAATTTCATCCCACACTTGGCGGTCTAGAAATCCTAGTTTCTCAGGGTTATCTGACTTACCGTCATGTGTCCAAGAGAACTGTTTGCGTTGCCATACGACATCACAAATGCTGTCAGGGTAGTGATTAGACTCAACACGATTAAGTGTTACTTCTGCTACCATTAGTTGTCCTAGTGTTGACTCGTTACGAGCTTCATAAAACATATTCATTGCTAAACAAGTAGCGGCTGTAAGTATCATTTTGTTATCCTTTGATTTGTTTCTTTATTTTTAAGTAAATTTCGTAAGAGAAGATTGACAGTACGCCAAAGAAGTCTAAGTGGCCAAACATAAACAAAGCCAATAAACTCCCAATTACACCAACTTCAAAACCATAGGGTATTTCTTTAAACCCTATTTCTTTGTATATTAGCGATTGATATACTAGTCTTAATAGCGCCAATATAATTGTAAACGATATTATTTGTGTAATCATTTTGTTCTCCGATTTGGTTTCTTCATTATAGAGGGTTTAAAAAACCCAGTTTATTTGCCTGAACCTAACAGTACAAGCCAAGTGATAGCCATCACCATGATAGCTGTTGTTATGGTAAATGTAATCATAAGTATTCTCCATGTGGTTGATGAATGTGTTCGAAGTTATCTCTAACCTCATCTTCGTGAGCTTCAACTAAGTTAGCTAATGCTTGTTTATATAAATCGTTACCTTCAGTTAAGTCTACTTTATGCCCAAACAAATCATCATAATAATGAATGTCTTCAATTATAGCATCGTCCATAAACTCAATACATAAGTAACCACCTTCATCATAAGTATTCCACGGTGAAGGCATGTGTAGTGTACCGAAGACTTCTACTTCAGTATTCCAACCTGTTAGTATGTAGGCTGATATTTCATTTGGATTTTCAATATTATTTGTCATCTTCTGACTCCTCAATATGTGTTGTACCCATGTCACTTAGGCATTTCCATAGCATTTTACTATGATTCCAGTCATGCAGTTGTTCTGCTTCTTCCAAGCTTGTTGCTTCTACTTCCCAACAAGTCTGGTATTCTAGTGTTACATAAATTGAATATTTCTTTTTCATTCTATTTTTTCCTCTACTTTATCTTCATTTAATATTTCTTTTAAAGCTGTAGTCATATGGTTATAATTGTTTTCTTCAATCCAACAATCAACTTTTCTTACATACTTGTTTATAATATTACGAATTATGTACATAAGATTCCTCTACATAGTTACAAGCAATTCCTTCAAAATATGCCCTTGTTAATAACCATTCACGAAAAGTTCCGTGTGTAGAATCGCCTTCACAAACACCTGAATACAAATTAAAGTGAGGAGGTAGTTCGTCCATTACAATTTCAATTACCGCACCTTTGGAATACTTTGCGGCGTTCTCATAAGAATCAGTCCAATGCGTTATAGCACGAGTCTGGTTATCTTGAGATAGTTCGTTTGCCTCACGTTGTGTGGTGCCTCTAAAAAACTTAAACATTCTATAACTCCTTTGGTTTGATGTTTCTTCATTATAGAGGGCTGTTTTTCCCCACTTTTTTAGGGACAAATTTGATTAAAAAGGCCACCCCCGAAGGGATGACCGTTGTGTTTATCTTTTATTATTTTCTTTGTTTTGGGAATTAACACCGCCAGCAATTTGAGGCATCATTTTAACAATCTCTTTACGAGTCTGTCTTGATACATCGCCTTGCACGTTGATGTTAAATGTAGATTGTTGACTACTTTGATTGTTGCCACTGTTACGAACTGCGTTCTTAGACATAACAACTTCACCCGGCATTAACATCGCAGGGACAGAGTCTTTTCCTACCTGTGAGAAAGGAGTAGAAGGAACAACACCACCTTGAGAGAATCCGGGGAATCCGAAGAATGAGCTACCTAGTTTAAGAGCAGTACCTAATAGGTCACCGCCACCTCCGCCACCGCCAGCTCCTCCGAAGAGTCCGCCGAGGCTACTAAATAATCCACTGAAAGTTCCACCAAGTCCTTCAAATATCCCACCCAGTGAACCAGTTAGTCCATTGAATATTCCACCAAAGCTGTCAGTTATAGTACCAAACTTATCACCTAGTCCTCCTAGGAATTCATTAAATACACCACCAAATGGTTCAGCCGCTTTCTTAGAACCGTCCTCTACAGATTTGTCCTTTTTCTTCCCACTAAATAGTCCTGACAAGAATCCACCTGCCTCTTCACCGCTTTTGTCGCCTGTTTTAAACAAGCCACTAAACAAGTCTTCGAACATGTTGTCTAAACCTGCAGTTTGAAATAAAGCGTCTGTGAATGAATCAACTACAGTGTCAATTATATCCATGCTTAAGCTATCTAGGAAAGGTTTAAAAGCATCCTCTAAAGAAGAAATTTCACCAGTTAAGAAAGAAGTAGTTGAGCCTTTGAAAGCATCTCTAACACTATCTGCACTGCTCTGTGCCTTTTCGGTTATACCGTTAAGCAATCTCTCTTGTTGTTTAATTTTCTCGAGTATATCGTCTCTCTCGTCAATTTCATCAACACGAAGTCTTCCTAATTCTCTTTCTAGAGAGGCTATATTCATACCTATAGACAAGGCTTCTCTACTATCATTAATTAAGTCAGGGTTAACCCCTTGTCTTTCGAGACCAGCCCTTGCTGAGTTTATAGTACCCGCCATAAGCTGTCGGTTAATAGCGTCTTCAGCTTCTTTTATTAAACGCAATTGTTCGGCGCGTTCTACAGTATTGTCAACAGACAGCTTATTAAGTGCTTTCTGAGCTTTACTAATGTCGTCTATAGACTTTCTTATTTTAGTATTAGCACCAACACCTAGCGACGCAATCTCGTTAAATGTTAAACCTGTCTCCTGTTGAATTTCTTCAAAGTCACTTAAGAAACCGGTCCGTATGCTATCCCCAAAGTTTCCGAGAACATCATCAATAGCTGATTGTAGCATAGAGATAAGTTTGTCACGCCCACCGACGTCATTTCCAAAGTCACCAAGACCTAAAGACACGAGGTCTCCGGGGCTAGTGTTCTTAAGCAACTCAATTTGAGAAGCCATTAGTGCCACTTGCTTTTGGGTATCTGGCTCAATTCTAAAGAATTTATCTAAATCGATGTTTTCTATTTGAGACATGTTTGCAACAGAAGCTAATAAGTTAGGAAGCTCTGCATCAGTGATATCGACTGAATCTAAGAAGCTTACATATAACTCAATCTCTTTAGTTAGCTTGCTTATATTGTCCTTTGTGTTAAAGTAACGCTGACGCGCCGCCTCATCTAAAGTACCTTCTGCTCTTTCAATCTCTTCCAAGATTTTCTTTTCTCTGACTAATTCCAGAATTGCTTTATTTATCTCTTCTGGTTTAAGAGAAGTAGTAGCACCACCTTGTCGGTTTCCAATCATAGCTCCAAAGTTTAAAGTTTCAAGACCTTTGCCAAATATATTTTTGTCAAAACCTCTGAAATCTTCTGTACCAGTAGTTATGCCTTTGGCAATTAACTCCGCTAGTCTTGTGTCAATACCTAGTGCGTCAAGTTGGTCTGTTATGTAAGTAAAGGAAGTAGCTTCAATACCTGTTTTAATAGAGTCTCTAACTTGTCGCTCTAGTTCTAAAGATATTATTCCAAGTTCTTTTCTAGCACTCTCGCCTTTTGCAATAGCCGCATTAATTTCTTCTTCGCTTTCTGCTTGGAAGCGTTCCGATTTAGACTGTTCAAGAAGTTGCTCTTCAACTTTCTGTCTTTCAACTAAGTCAGAAATTATTTTGGTTTCTGATTGATTAATAAAAGCAAACTTATCAGCAATACCTTCGCCAGCTCTACTTAAAGCACTAACAACATTATCTACTTCTCTAATATTAGCAAGTATAAGTTGTTGTCTTCCTTCGTCACCTATTGAAGTTGTTAAGTTCTGAATAGCTTTCTGAGAAGCTGTTAAACTAGTAATACCTAGTTTTTCAAGAACACCTGTTACTCGAAGAATAGAACCAATAAGGTCCCTGTCTTGCTTACGCCCTTCATTAATCGCCCTTAAGAAAGCTTGAGTTAACTGTTCTGAAGGTTCTTCTACACCGAGTGCAACGTCATTTAAAGCGTCAATAAGCACGCTGTCTTGTTGCATAGACATAGGAACAGCTGATGACTGAAACCCGCCTTCAGTAGTAAACAACTGACTGATTATCGCCTTAAATTGTTTAGGGTCATTTAAGTCAGCTTCTTTGACTGCTGTTGAGAAATCAAGCCTTCTTTGTAAGTCAGTAGCTTGCCCACCAAAAGCAACTTTAAATCTATTACCAACTGTTTCAGTTAATATTTTAAAGTCTGCCGAAAGGTTACTAAAGAATCCAGTACTGCTTATACCTACTGAAAGGTTTCTAGTTATTCTTTCTAAGCCAATGCTAACGTCTTTAGCATTGTCAGGAACGTCTTTAGCGCCTTCTCTAACTGCTCTAGTAGTTTCTTCTTGAGCCGCTTTAAGCTCTTGTGCTGTTTGAGCAGATACTTTGCCGAAGCGTAGTCTTTCTGCATTTGCCTTTTCAGTTAAATTGCTAACGGTTTTAACAGAATCAGTAATTGCGAATGCGCTCTTCTGGCTTAAGCCTCCAAAGTCTATTCTTTGTAACCTGTCAACAACTGCTTTATCTAGCCCGCCAGTAGTACGATTTCTTAGCCCACGAGCTTCTCTCTTAGTATCAATACCTACTCTTAAATCATTATCAAAAGTAAGACCAAACTGTCTCTTAACTTTAGTCAAGGTCTTAGTAACCATGCTTAAGAAAGAACCTTCTGTACCGAATATGGCAATGTAACCAAGTGTTGCTGTTGCCGCTACCGCCGCAAATGCCGCCGCAAACGGAGTAAACACTGCGGATACCCCTGCTATTAATGCCAGACCTATGGCTCTAAGCGCACCAAAAGCGATTCCAAGTCCAAGACGTTTACCTATTACTTTAACTGCCGGCTTAAGTGGTTTCCAAAGCATAGAAACTAAACTTGCTACTGTTAATGTGCTGAATAAGTTTTCTGCAGTAAACAAACCTCCCGATACACCGTCTCCAGCACTTTCTGAAGCGTTTGCAAAAGTAGTCATAGCCGCAGAAGCAAGTAAAGCGCCACCCGCTATTCCTATAAATTTACCTTTTGCAGTACCAAGGAAACCTGTTGTGGCAGACAATGCAGACCGACCAAATTTTATCCATTGAGCTGTCATTGTCGTAGTAGTTATTGTATTCTGTACTTGTAAAGCCCTTAAGCTAGTTATTCCAGATATGCTTAATTTCTTGAAAGCAGAAGCGCCCGCTGTATAAATAAGAACAGACCCTCGTGTTATTAATGCTCTCACTCCACTAAAGGTTGCACCCAATGCGGTCAACGCACCTTGGCCCGATAAGAAGGAAGTTGCCATAATACCAGAAAGTATTCCAATAACAGAAGCTAATTCTGCACCTATTAAGTCTCCAAATAATGCTATAGAGGCTGTTGTAGTTACTGCTAACACACCTAAACCTTTTCTAGCACCTAGTTTTCCAAACAGTATGTTTCCAGCAACTCCTTGTGCACTGGTTAAGGCTTGTGAAGAGGCAATAGTAGAGACTATTAGCTTTTTCATAAATGTTCTAAATGTTTTACTAAAGGCAGACAAGCCCACAGCACCATAGAACATAGTTGTTATTAAGCCACCACCCGGTATAAAACTTAGTATCTTTGCCGGAAGACCTAATATAGAGCCTTCTAATTGTTTACCAAATGCTGTACCAATAGAGCTTAGTGTTTGAATAATTGCGTCTACTGCTGAAGGTATTAAGTCTAGAAACGCATCAAAACCAATTGCGAGTGTAGTACCTAAGTTAGCACCTAGTTGATTAAATATACCTGAGTCTACTATAGACTTAGAGAAGTTGCTTGCAATACCTGCAAATAACAGCACAAATGCCGCTGGGCCTATCTTACCAAATGTTTTCTTAAATAGTTCAGGACTTAAGAACTTTGTTACTCCTGCCACTAGCGCCGCACCAAAAGATGCAGATATTACTGGCGAAAGCGTGCCTAAGAATTCAAAAGAACTTCTAAGAGCGCTACCTAAAGCCTCAGAAGCTTTGCTAGCTAAATCTTTAAACTTAGAACTCATGTCTCCGAATTTAATCTTAACATCATCAATAGTAAAGTTAGACCTAAACGCTGATGTGCCGTTCTTAAAACTTTCAAAAACCCCTCTGAACTTCTCAGTGACAGTATCTCCAAAACGAGACACCGCATCAGAAGCCTTACCTAGCCATTCTCTTGCTAAGTAATAAGTTTGTTCCATTGTATCAGTCCACCAAGAGTTTCCGATTACTTTATCGTATACCCAGAAGAACTTTCTTTCAATGAGGTTCAGGAAAGTTTTAATGCTTTTCCAAGCCTGAGAAAGATACTTTGATGCAAATTCTGAAATGTTTTTAAATAGTTGTCTTGCAGATTTCTCTGCTTGTCTTTGTGCTTTTATTATTTTAAGATAGGTAATATAGTCTTGTATAAGACCTTCTCCACCTCTAAGCTGTATATACTTTAGGGCGGCAAACTTTTTACCTTCTTTATAAAGTTCTTTTATATTTTCCGAAGCAAGCTTAGATAAATTAGCTATACGTTCAAAAGTATCGGACTTAAAATCTTTGATAGAGTCAAAGGCTTTTGTTATGGATTTACCCATTCTGTCCATAGCTTTAGTAACGAAACGTGTATCTGTTTTTGCTCCTTTTAGTAAGGCGACTATGCTACCCATACTCTCAGAAGCTCTTTCTAGAATTTCTGGTTTAGCAAAATTAATATCTATTTTGTTGCCAAAATTAACTAAGTCTTTAACATAAAGCACTGCAGTACCTAATACCGCAACTATGCCTTTGATAGTATCGATTACACCTCTAAATATTTTGCCTATAGATTGAACCGAACCTACAACATTAGAAACGATGCTTGTTCTGTTCTTTTCTAATGAATCAGATATTGCGTTTAGTTTCTGTGTAAAAGAACCGGTTATATTTAACCCTGCAGATATCTCTCCAACTACTCGACCAATTTGGTCTTTCATAACAGAGAAAGCCTGTTCAGAGGTGCCTTCCATTGTCTCAAATTCTGCTGACAACTTGTCTGCTTGATTTATAAGTGCGTTAAAAACTACTTCCGTAGTAACTTCACCTTGTTCCGCAAGCTTGCGAAGGGCACCTAATGGTTTCCCCAACTCATCTGCGATAGCTCCCGCTAGTCTAGGTGTTTGTTCTAAAACAGAGTTAAGTTCTTGACCACGCAATTGGCCAGAAGCCAAACCTTGTCCAAGTTGGAATAAAGCCGCACGAGCAGATTCTGCACCACTACCCGAGATAGCAACAGCTTTGTTTACTGATTCAACTGCACGAAGGATTTCTTCGGCTGATTTACCAGAGTCTTTTAGTGCAATACCAAAACGGTTAAATGTTTCAGCAGACCCGCCAATATCGCCGCGAGTTCTCTTAGCAATTCTGAACAAGTCATTCATAGTTTTGTCTAGAGCTTTACCACGACCTGTAACAAGCGCAATTCTGTTCTCTAGATTAACAAGGGAGTCTGAGGCTCTGTTAACGCCTTTTATAACAGCCCCACCTGCTAATGCCGCACCTATGCCTATAGCCATCTTTCTAAATGCGCTAGTAGCTCTTGCGGTTCTTGTCTCAATATTCTTTACAGAGTTCTCTAACTGGCTTAAGTCCCTACGGGCTTGTCGCGAGTCGGAGCGTACTCTAATCTCTACACCACTCATTAGGTGTTTCTCCTTTCGATAAAAAAGCCCCCAACAATTACGCCTCTATATGAGGTATAACCATCGAGGGCTAAAGAATTAATCAAGGCTTCAGCAACCCAATCTTTATTAAAACTTGTTCAATAAAGTATTGAGGTGCTTGTTTACTGTGACCACGGTTTAGGAACTCTATATGCTCTACATCATTATTAATAGTGCCATCTAAGTATCCATCTTTTCCGCGAAATGTTTTGTCTTCCCAACCGGCACGAGCTTCGCCTGTGTCTATTGGTGTTACAACTCTTAGTGTATTGACCGCAAAGTCAACACGTTTTTCTATATCTCTGTTAGCGAGGCGTTGAACTTCGCGCTCAACCCTCTGCATTTCTTTTTCAAAATTAACAATTTTCATTGAAATCTTGTTTGCCATTAGTTACTCCTTTTTGAACATCTCCCAACCAGAGTCGTCACCACCTTTGGCGTTCCTCATCATTTCTAAGAACTTACCTGTTGGTAGTGCATTGCCCTTGGCCTTCTCGGCTTCTGCTCTATCTGCTATAACTTTTAAGGATGGGAATAGGTTTGCACCTTTTTCTTTCACACCGAAAGCATTCATAATCATACTTGTTCGGTGGTCATCTCTCCAACCTACTGGCCTTCTTCTGAAGAACTCTATCCATTTCAAGAACTCTGTATAAGGCATTTCTCCTTGAAGCTGGTATACAGGCATACCTAATGCATAGGCAAGCTCATATATAGACTCTTCAGAGGGTGTTAGTTTCCCGTTTCTTCATCACCTAAACCAGAGAAACTTAGAATTGCTGTTGACAACTCGTTAAGTTCTGCTATAGGAAATGTGTTGAAATCTTCATCTGAGATTTCTTCAGCGCCAATAGTGGCTAATCGAATTACATCACGAAGTAAGCCAAGTTGAGCGTCTTCGCCCTTGGCTTTAGTTGCTTTGTTAACCATCTTCTGAACATCCATAACTTCAGCTACAGATAGTTTTCTAATTTCAACTTCGTCGCCCATGAATGGGACTTTTTTCTTAATTACTTTTCCTACTAAATGTTTCATAACATCTCTCTTTATAATTTATAATTTATCTTTTTCATTAAACAGTTCTGAATTGTTAGCTTGAAAATCGTCAAGCATCTTCCTAACTGTGTGCAATACTGATAGTGTTTCCATAATCTCACGTCCCGCCTTTGACTCATTATCAAAGTCTTTGAATCGTTCAAAAGATTTACGGATACTAATGTCTACGCTTCTCCTCATGTGTCTAAATGTAGTACGCATAACGAAAGCCTTACTAAATGGTTTTTCCATTGTATCTCTCTGATAGGTCGGAGGTCCCTGTTAAGGAACCCCCTTAATTGATATTACAGTGTAGCTGGTCCGAAGAAATCAGATTGTGCTGACAAAGTAACTGTCGCAGTTGTTGCGTCTGTTAACGCAGGGTTAACCAAGATAGCTTCAATTTTTCCTGAGAAATAGAACTCTGTGTTCTCTGGAGTAATTGTTGAATCTGCACCTTCGTCTTCAGTAATAGCAGAACTTGCCATCATGAAGCGGAAGATACAAGGTGTACCGATTAGGTCGTGAATTGCTGACATGTCGCCCGCATTGTAGTTTACAGTAACTTCTAATGAAGGGGCGTCTGCTTGACCTTGAACCTGTGAAGATGTCTTTTGACCGTAAACAGGAACGTTAACGATGTTAGCTGGTGTACCAACTGATGGGAATTCGCGAACTGAAGGCATACGTAGGTGGTCTGCGTCTGCAGTTCCCGGCGTAGAGCCAACAAATAGAGCCGCACATTCTGCCGCTGTGTCTGTGTTTGCTGGGATTGTTCCCTTAAAGATGTCTAAGTATGTGAATACTCCTGCACCCAATGATGAAATATGTGCCATTTTTTATTCTCCGTAATGTGTAAATGGGATTATGTAAGATGCGCTATAAAGCGACTTATTGGAAGGGTCTAAACCCTCCACTGTTAAATATGATGTTCCTAGCTTTGTACCGTTAGATAGTGTTTTATTGTCGAGGATAGTGTCAAGTAAGTTGGCAATAGCCATTAGTCTTCCCTGACCGTCACCAGCCTTAACAAATATTTTTACTGCTACGAGACCTGTAATCTCTTTACTAACTCCATACGCATAGTTTTTACTAGATGATGGAAGTACGTTCATCAAGACGTATTCATTATTAGACTTCTTATTACCTAAGTAATTTGTAGGATAAGTCTTAATATTGTTTACTGTCCATGCTGATGAACCAAATACTGTTTCAACATCTCTAAGTATTAAGTCATACATTATAAAGTCTCCCTTGCCAATTTCAATGTTATTACAAAGCCATCGTCTTGAAAGTCTGTTATACTGTATACCGAAGTACCTATAGTTATAGTATCGTAACCATCAACAGCAACATTCGATTTCATCAGAGCTTTTGATTGAAAAGCTTCGTCAGAAGATTTGTTGGTTGTTTCTAGAAATACTTTAACTGTTTTACTAGTTGTAGTAGATACTGCTTGCCCTGTGGCAAAGTCATAACTACTTGCGTTTTTGTTGGATAAAGTTCCGGAGACCGCTAAGTCCCCGATAGCCGCAAAAGCCTTATCTACTGCCGCACTAACTTTAGCCTTAAGTGACATTAATTAGACCTCCACCAACTAGCTCCCTGACCTATTGAACCCTTAACAATTAAAGGTTTGATAGACTTGTTTGCTTGAGTTGACTTAATTGGAGTTCTAGTAACGTCATTATTGCTATCTGATATAGAGATTGACCCAACAGAAATACTTTCAAAAGTTTGAGTAGTACCCATTAGTAAATCTTCATTATCAATTAAGTGTAATGCTTGCTCGTAGACAGCCACTTTAACACGACTCGGTATCTCGGATTGAGTAAACGTAACCGACAAACCTAAACGGTTGTCTATATAAGTTGCATTTTTCCGAGGCCAAGCCAAAGCTTGTGAGGAACTAACAGCAGAACCAATCCAAGCGTGGTCATCAACAATCTGTGTTGCTGTAACCAAAGCCTGTTCTCGAATCTCGTCTGTAGCGTTAAACCAGTTAGCACTATCAATACGAGTTTCCAAGTAGCCATCAGCATCTGCAATTTCTACATAGCTGTTCGTATTAAGAACTAGAGCCATTAGTTCCTCCTTTTATTTATGCGTGGAAGATTGGTAAGATGCCTAAGTTTAAGCTATCCATTTTACGTGTGTAAGAACCACCAGCACCAAGAACTGCGTTTGAAGCGAATGCATTTGATGCACCAGCCCAGTCGTAGCCCATTGGATGGTTGATGTAACCCCAACGATACCAAACGTTAGTTGAACCGCCACCTAAGTAAGAAGCCGCCGCACGGTCTACTTCTACTGGAGTTGGCATGTTGATAGCAGTTGCCGCAACAGAACCCGGCTTAATGATGTATGAACACTTAGTTGAAGAAGCATTTAAGTCTCCAGCAGAAGCTCCAGAAATCATTTGGTTAGCACGAGTCATAACTAGACGGAATTTTCCACCGAATACTGTTGAGAACTCAAGGTTTCCGTCAGTTACACGGTCTTCGTCTACTAGGTTAGCAGCACGCATTTCAGCCATTACTTCTGGTGAAGTTACCATGTACATATAATCTGGTTCGTAGTCTTTGAACGCCGCTCCAACAGAACGGAATAAACGCTCACCACGAGCCGCACCCATTGCAGATGAATCGAATAGTTTACGAGCGTCTGATGAGCCAGTTGCCGCTGCACCGTGTAGGCCAGCCGCGTTTACGTCTACGAAGAAGCCAGTGTTAGCCGCATCAACGTCTGTGTCAAAAGCGATAACGCCACCGTTACCTGAACCACCTGCGTCGCCTAAAGCAACTTCTGAAAGTGTTACACCTTTAAGAACTGACAACAATGCGTCATGCTCGTCTTGTGCACGTACTTCAGCAAAGTCACGAGCGATTTTCGCTAGACCGTCTTGCTTTGATACTACTTCTTGCATGTTAACTTGTTCTGCACCGAATGTACGAACTGTTTTCACGAAGTTAGCAACGTCTGTTGCGATGTCTGTGTATGTACCATCTGTAGCTGAAGACAATGAAGCAACGTTCACTGTTGATGCTAATGGTTTGTACCATCTGAACTGACCTACGAAAGATTCGCCTGAAGCGTCAATTCTTTGGTCTGCGGCAACAATGCCTGTTCCGTTTAATTTCTTAGCGTTTGTGTACGCCTCGTCTGAGTAAGCAGAGATTGCAAGAGCAATGTTCTGAAAATCTGTGTTTGTAATAGCCATTTTATTTTTCCTTATGTGCTAAATAATAGCGTTATTTTTTAGATATTAAAATTACCTAGTTTACCTTTTTGGGCAAGAGCTAGTATTTCTTGAGTTGACATTTCCGATATTGACTTAGAAACATCGGTTGAAGGCGCACCAGCCGGATTGCCTGTACCTGCACCAGTGTTAGATTTAACACGGAACAAGAATGAGTTATCTTCGGACTTAGAATAAGCTTCAACGTAGTCACGAATATTTGAACCTGTGGAGTGCACCCATGCACCCTCTTCATTTTGAACCAATTGGTCAACAATTTCTCTACGAGCCATGTCGCGAGATTTATCGTTGCGGAATTCCATGCCAGCGAGAGCATCGTTTAATACTCCATCACGCTTTAGCTGAGTTGTTTCTTTTGCGTAAACATCTAGCTTAGCCTTTGCTTCTGCGAGTTCCATTTCAAGAGCTTCTTGTAATTTGCCTTCTTCTTTCATTCGAGCTATTGTCTCTTCTTTTTGTTTGGACTCTAGTTCGACTTTAAGTTTAAGTGCTTCATCACGCTCACTAGCCATACGGTCCATGTTAGCTTTCATCTTAGCCAATCGTTCTTCAACAATTGATTCGATGTCATCTTTAGGAGCTTCTGGTGTAGCTGGTTCTTCTTTAATTACTTCTTCAACAACTGGTTCTTCCACTTGTGTTACGTTTTCTTCGATTTGATTATCTTCGCTCATTTTATTTCCTTTCAAGCACAGCTTGGGTTGATATATTATTTATGTGTCACAGACACGTTTATTTATTTAGTCATATAGCTATTACAAATATCTATGGACCAATACCATACCAGTCGTTTCCGTCTCGTATAGTTTCTAGCAATTCTTTCGGAGTGATTTTATTTGGAGGGTCTATCAATCCGTCTTCTACTGCTCTTTGTAAGTATTTATTATATGTCTCCCTCGACATACCGGCCTTTCTCATTGCTGATAAGGTCTTTTGAATTGTGCCTTCACGTAATGCATCAGCATATATTTCTCGTAAAGCAAATTTCGCGGGAACCGCGTCACCTAGGTTTGAGAAGAAAGCATCGTGGATAGTTCCAGTTTCTACTTTATTCTTCCTCCCCCAAAGGTGGAATCGTCTAACAAGCACAGCATCATTACTGTGGTTGCCGTTAACACCCAGACCTATTGACGCATCTTGTATACTTTGAGGCGAAATTAGTTTACCGTCTTTTGAAGGTGTTTCATAAATGTTGAAGACTTTTTCCCCGGTAACAGGGTCTTTAAAGTCTATCCTTGTTTGTTCTTTTACTCTGTATCGTTGTGTCATAGTTTTGCCGTCAAATGTCACCCATGGGATGTCAACTGAACCAGACTCGCTAACAAAATCTTTAGCAACGTCTTTCCAAAACCTGATAAACTTTCCAGTAACAGGAACCTCTTCTTCGAGTTTACGTGACATAATTTTAGATATCTTATCAAACAAACGAGTACCAACAAGGTCTCCCGTTTCGTCTGTAAGCTTAGCTAAGAACATGT
>Ga0222717_10000574_pt1 | contig 31452 bp, 49 predicted proteins | sample C33_18DmetaG_FD_165053 | JGI IMG/M metagenome (GOLD analysis project Ga0222717, IMG submission 165053) | Estuarine water microbial communities from San Francisco Bay, California, United States - C33_18D | ecosystem: Environmental > Aquatic > Marine > Unclassified | place: USA: California... | reverse complement strand
CATAGTCGATGCGGCATTCGGAGCTATAACAAGTGCTTTTGGTGGGCAAAGCGCAACCAACAGAGAGTTTGGTTATGGCTCTGCACTGGGATCAAGTGATCCTTTTTCCATGAAGGCTATAGGCGGTTCAGTACAGGCAGGACAGCCCTACATGGTCGGTGAGCGCGGTGCAGAAATGTTTGTGCCTAATCAATCAGGCTCTATTATCCCAAACAATCAATTAGGCGGTGGCGGTACTGTTATTAACCAGACTATTAATGTAAGTACAGGCGTACAGCAAACCGTACGTGCTGAGATAGCTACACTGATGCCACAGATTGCAAACGCTACTAAACAGGCGGTGGCTGATGCTAGAATGAGGGGCGGTAATTACTCTAAGTCCCTAGTAGGAGCATAAAATGCCATTAGCTTTCCCTAGTGTCGGGATACAAAGTATTAATATGCGATTAAGACGGTCTGTTGCAGTTACAGAATCGCCTTTTAGTTATGAACAGCAGGCGCATGATTTTGGTGGGGCTAGATGGGAAGCAGAGATCACCCTGCCGCCTTTAAGCCATGCAGAGGCACGATCAGTCGAGGCATTTATAATCGCCTTAAAAGGGCGTTCTGGGACATTCACGTTTGGCCATCCGCTACACAATATCTCAAAGTCAATAAGCCTAACCAGTGCTACTGCTGTGCGAGATGACACCTTATCGGTTTCTGGCTCAAGTGTTGATGCTGGCAATTATTTCCAGTTAGGGAATTATCTTTACATGGTGACAGAAGATTGGACTGGCAGTGGTGCAATGTCTATACAGCCACCTATGAGGGAAGTGGTTGCGAGTGGCGCAACTCTAGACTTTTCTTTGCCTAAAAGCACATGGCGAATGGCTACTAACGATATAGGATGGTCAACAGATTCAGCCTCCTTGTATGGCTTTTCTTTTGCTTGCGTTGAGGCTCTATAATGAGCAGAGATTTAACATCAGGAATGCAGTCAGCCGCCACTGCGGATTTAGTTAGGCCGTTCTACCTTGTTGATCTTAACTTTACATCAGGCTCTATTTATCTGTGGTCTGGACATGGCGATCTAATCTGGAACAGTAATACCTATCTAGGTGCTGGCGATCTGTTATCAATATCTAGCTTTGAAGAAAAGACAGATCTAGGTGCAGTAGGCGCAAGCCTTACACTGACAGGTGTTAAAACTTCTTTAGTGCAAAAGGCTAGAGATGAAGATTATCAGGGGCGGTCGGTAGTGATACGTTTAGGCGCGTTTGATGCTACGGCTTCTATTATTAATGATCCAGTCACTATCTTTAGCGGCTTTATGGATGTTATGACTATCAGCGAGGGTGCTGATTATTCAACTATCACAGTAGCGATAGAAAATAAGTTACTACAGCTAGAGAAAACAAAAGAGCGTAGATACACAGATGGCGATCAGAAATTAGATTTTCCTAATGACTATTCTTTTGAGTTTGTGGCAAAGATACAAGAAAAAGAAATAGTTTGGGGTAGAAAATCAAGCAGTGTTGGCGGTGGTGGAAGTAGTTATGGGTTGGGTATAGATCCGATGGCGTTTTAAGCCAGCTTTGGGATTGTCTTTTATAGCAGTCCGAAAGACTATGAGAGTAGGCAGATGATTAAATATTCCTTAGAGTGTTTGGCTAATGTCAAAGAAGATATTCAGCCACTAATCGAAGAACACTGGGAGCTGGTAGCTTTAAATAAAGGCCAGATAAAGCTGAACCCAGACTGGGAACAATACGCGACATTAGATGCCGCAGGTATTCTGAAAATCTTTACAGCAAGAGATGAAGGCAAGTTAGTTGGTTATTTTGTGATGACTGTTAGCAGATCATTGCACTACAAGGATCATATGTTTGGCATATGCGATATTATATTTGTAACGCCTGATTCAAGAGCAGGCGCAACTGGTTATAAGTTGATCAAATATGCTGAGAAATGGTGCAGAGAAAATGACGTTTCTCTAATGAACATTAACACAAAGGTACATATCCCATTTGATAGTTTAATGGTCGGCATGGGATTTGATTTAATAGAGCGCATATACTCTAAGCATTTAGGTTAATAAATGGCAATATCAGCAATAGCAGGTCTAGCTACAGCCGCAGGCGCGGCCGCAACAGGCGCAACTATTTTCGGATTAGCCGCTACATCATTAGCTGGTTTTGCGGCGGCTTTTGCCGTAGGTGCAGGGCTATCCGCTGTTAGTAGAGCTTTGATGCCGAAGCCGAGCTTTGACCAAATGCGCGGCCTTAATTTTAATGTGCGCGATCCACAATCTCCAAAAAAAATGATCTATGGACGCGCAAGGATTGGTGGCACAATTATTGCCATAGGTTCTAGCGGCACTGATAACACATATCTGACGATGGTTATAGCTGTTGCAGGGCATAGATTACAAGAATTTGAAGAAATATATTTCAATGATGAAAAGATCTGGGACTCTGGCTATCAGGGTGATTGGGGGGATTATGTACAGCATGAATTTATCTATGGCTATGACACTGACCAATCATCTGCGCTGGCTGATAATGGAATTGCTGGTTGGGTATCTAGCGGATATTTAAAAAGACATACGTTGAACGGTGTCGCGGCCTTAGTTGTTAGGCTTAGGTATGATGCAGAGGTTTTCACAAGTGGTGTTCCTAATATTAGCGTAGTTGTAAAAGGGACTAGAGCTTATGATCCTAGACAAGACAGCACATCTAGTTATTATGATTCTAGTGTAGGCGATTCATATCATAGACCTACTGGGATATGGACTAATGAAGGCTATACAACAAATCCAGCGATAATACTTTTAGATTATTTAACTAATGAAAAGTATGGTTTAGGCGAATCTATAGATAATATCGATCTTCAATCTGTGGTAGATGCCGCTGATATTTGTGATGAAGATGTTGCTTTAGATGCTGGAGGTACGCAAAAGCGTTTTACCTGTGATGGCGTACTGGACACCGCTAATACCCACAAGGCTAATATAGAAAATATCCTATCTTCTATGATTGGAACGCTGACTTTAGTGGGCGGCAAATATGTAATGACTGCACACGAATATCAATCGCCTAGCCTAGATATAAACGAAGATAATCTAATAGCCCCACTAGAGGTCAGTACTAAGCAAAGCCGAAGAAATATATATAACGCTGTCAAAGGCAGTTTTGTTAGCGAAGAAGAAAACTATGTAGTTGCAGACTACCCATCTCAAGTTAGCAGTACCTATGCCACCGCAGATGGCGAGACCATATATCTTGATATGGCACTGCCAATGACTACTAACAACATACGCTCTCAGCGGATTGCTAGGCTGACGATGTTAAAGAGTAGGCTACAGACCACCGTTAAGATGCGCCTTAATCTTACAGGGCTTAAAGTTAAAGTCGGGGACAATATCCGCTTGAGTAATACTCGTTTAGGATATACCAATAAGATATTCGAGATTATTAACTATAACCTAGTCTTAGACCAAGAGGCTGGATTAGCAGTAGAAATAGAAGCTATTGAGAACGATTCAGCCGCTTACACGTGGAACACCAGTGATGAACTTGATTTCACTGTAGGCGGTACAGTTAGCTTGTACGATGGCAAAACAGCACAACCAGCGCAAGCCCCCTTAGTATTAACTCCTGATACTACTGTTAATGATGATGGCACTGTAGTCGGTACTATTGGAGTATCTTGGACTGCTCCTGATGATGCCTTTACTGATAGATATGAGATAACTTGGCAGAATACGACTGATAGTGGACAGGTCTATAAACAGACCACATTAGGATCGCCATTTGTTATTGCAGGCGTATTACCAAATAAAACATATCAAATTGTTGTTTATGCAATCAATGAACTTGGCGTAAAGAGTGCTGGGCTAAGTGGAACAGCCACTACCCCTGCTGACTTTGCTCCTAAAGTGCCTAGTATTTATAGAATTACTAAAGCTAATGCTAATGCCCCAACTACAGCAGAATTTACTACAGCGGCAGGGCGTGATCCAAAGGATAAAGATGCTGTTATAACTAAAGATACATCAACTTCGCCAGATTCTACCCATGCGTGGACTTATAACGCCTCTACAAGTAGCTGGGATGCAGACGATGATTTCGTAACTGGCGATTTAATCGTAAACAATACTGTTGATTCACCGCAAATTAAAGAGAATGCACTGGGCACTATAAAGGGAATCAGTACACTTAATGTAAGCGCAACTCAATTTAGTAGTGAATATTATGAATATATTGCTACAACACCCTACCATAAGTATTTAACTTCAACTTTAGACCAATTAGCGGCAATTGAGTTTATTACACCGCTAACCACATCACAAGCAATTGACTATATAGTTTTAATGGAAGCCAGTGCTAGTGGAGAATTTAGTAGCACATCTGCAACAATGATCACAACACACATACAAAGAGCTAATTCTATAACTGATTCATATGATATTAATGGCACAAGAACAGGAGATTTTAATTTTTATAGTTTTGGTTATGCAACTGGAACACTCGCTGGAAAATTATTGCGCATTCCAAAAATATTAGCTTTGCGAGGCGGTAGCAAAGTTTACATTAGGCTTTATGGCTATCAGATAGGCGTTTATGGCGTACGCCAATGGGACAATAATTTTATATCGGCAGAGGCGTTAGCTAGATGATATATACAGGCGATTCCGAAACACAATTTTCTATACCTTTTGAAGATATAAACAGAAAACGCAGATTAGAAGCACTGCAAGAATCAGATTGGACACAAGTTGCAGATAGTCCATTGAGCGAATCAAAAAAGGCAGAATGGGCTATATATAGACAGGCTTTGCGCGATATGCCGCAAAACTTTCCTGAGGTAGCGAGCTGGACTGATGAAACCTTTCCAGTTCAACCTACAGATTAAATACACTATGGTTATATTGATCCTTAAACAGTATAATTTAATAAATTTTAGAGGTTAAATATGTATCAATTAGTCCAAAATGATCAAGCTCCACAGATAAGGGCTGAGCTAACTAGAGATGACGATGGCTCTGTTATTGACTTTAGCGGTGGTTCATGTGTTCTAAAGTTTCGGGCTAAAGGCTCAACCACTATTTTATTTACTTTATCCTCTGCTGATATAGGTAGCAACTTTGCAGAAGGCATTGCAATTTTTACCTTTTCCAATGATCAGCTAGACATCTCAGAAGGATACTACGAAGGCGAGATTGAAATTACCTACCAGAACGGAAATGTTGAAACTGTTTATGAGGTTTTAGATTTCTATATCAGGGAAGATTTCTAATGATTAAGGCGGCCATAGCATTTAAAAAGGCTGTTGCAACGGTAGGATTCAAAAAGGCAGTCGCAGATATAAAGCTGGGTGATTTTCTTATCACTAAGTTTTTGCTAGATTCAATAAGTGCCGCTGATCAATTAGTTAAGAATTTTATCAAGTCATTATCTGATAGCGCGACTGTTTCGGATGCAGAGCGCAAGGATGTAGGCAAATATTTAGCCGATCAAGGCAATGTTGCAGATGATCAGATATTAAATGTTGGCAAAGTAGTTAACGATGCCGCTAGTGCTACAGACCAAATAGATAATATTGCAGTTGGCAAAAGATTATCTGATAGCACAGTTGTTAGTGATGCTTTGCGATATGACTTTGCTAAAGTTCTAACTGATACTGTTTATGCTACAGATGATCTTGATGGACAGGCTACAGCGCAAGATGATCAGGAGATGCACTTTACAAAAGTAAGGACTGATTTAGGAATTGTGTCTGATCAATCGGTTAATTCGTTTGGCAAGCAATTAAGTGATACAATTCAAACATCCGATTCTGGTTCATTACGTGGGCAAGGTTATTGCTCGTTTAATTATTTTGCCGAAGATTATGTCGGCTACTCACAATCCTTTTAGCAGGTGACTTATGATTCATGATAAAGTGAAAGTAAGCGGCAAGGTTCGCTTAGTATTGAAAGATAAAAATGGCAAAGTTAAGGAAAGCCGCGAGATTAAAAACCTTTTAGTCAGCTCTGGCCTTGAGTTTATATGCTCAAGAATGGCTGGCACTTCTGCCAGTGTTATGTCGCATATGGCTTTAGGCTCTGGCACTACTACCCCTGCCGCTGGTCAGACTGATCTAGTCTCTATTCTAGGCTCTAGGGAGGCTTTAGACAGCACTTCCGCATCAAGCAACACCATCACCTATGTTTCTTCTTTTGAGGCAGGAGAAGGCACTGGTGCGGTTACAGAAGCAGGTATTTTCAATGCGGCTTCTGGTGGGACTATGCTTTGCCGAACTACCTTTAATCAAGTCTATAAGGAACCTGATGATACTATGTCAGTTACTTGGACTATAACTATAAACGCAGTTTAATTAGAAGGGGCTACCGATGGCTACTATTACGACACGAAGTGGTAAGGGTTCGCCCCTAACTAATAATGAAGTTGATGCGAACTTTACTAATTTAAATGACGATAAACTAGAGACTTCTGGCGGCACTTTAACAGGCAACCTCAACTTCGGTGACAACGACAAGGCTATCTTCGGTGCAGGGAATGACCTACAGATTTATCATGATGGTAATAATAGCCGTGTAGAAGATACAGGAACAGGCGGTTTACGCCTTATAGGTAGTAACTTTGTAAGTTTACAAAGCTCATCAGGTGAAAACAAAGTAGTAGCGAATAGTAATGGCTCTGTTCAACTGTATTACGACAATGCAGAAAAACTAGCCACCACCTCCACAGGCATAGACGTTACTGGCAGTATTTCTGCTGATGGTTTGGCTATAGCGGCTTCTTCTCCAAATTTATCAGTTCAAGGCAATAGCGCAACAGATGCTTCTCTTACACTAACATCTGCTGGAATTACATCTTGGGCATTACGCAATGAGTCTACAGATTCATCTCTGTACTTTACTCAAGACGGAACAAATAGAGCTAAATTAAGTTCAGGCGGTGACATCAGCTTCTACGAGGACACAGGCACAACGCCTAAGTTGTTCTGGGATGCGTCTGCGGAGTCTTTAGGTATAGGTACTAGCTCGCCTAGTGCGGCAGCGCATATTAAAAAAACCGACGGTTTTCAATTAAAGCTTGATGGTGGCAATAACTCTTGGAGTGTCGGCTCTGGCTTTGCAGGATATTATGACGGTAGTTTTTTAATTGCTAATTCCGCAGGTACTAAGTTCTTAATAGACTCATCAGGGAATGTGGGTATTGGTACTACTAGTCCTACGGCTACCCTTCATGTAGATGCTTCAGCCCCTGAGTTCCGTTTATCACAATCAGGAACAGCTAAAGTACGGTTAAGAACTGGTGGTGATAACTACATCAACACAGGACAAAATCTAGGTATTGGTACTAATTCGCCTAGTAGAAAGCTAACAATTCAAGGTGGTGCTGGAGACACTTTGCCAGTGAGAGTCATTGGTGGTTCAGGTACAACTACTGGCGGTATAGAGTTCCAAGATGCGGCAACTACAGCAGACTATAAAGTACAAATAGGTTCTATTGGTGACAACCTTTACTTGAGGGCTGGCGGCGCAGAAGCCATGCGCATAGACTCATCAGGCAATGTGGGTATTGGTACTGCTTCGCCAAACCATAATCTTTCTGTCAATAGTTCGTCTACGGGTATTATCAGTGTAGGTGACTTTACTGGTGATAATGTTAAAACATACATTGAAGCAGACCAGACCAACAATGTAGCGAAAATAAACTCAAGAAATAATCACCCGTTAGCTTTTTCTGTACACAATACAGAACGCCTGCGCATAGACTCCAGCGGTCGTGTGGGTATTGGTACTAGTTCGCCTAGTGTAAGAGTTGATTCGCACGATAATGGTGTAGGTTTGCGAGCAACAAGGTTTTCTAACCCCGACCAGTATATTGAAATGCGAGGCGGCGATGGAGTAGGCTTGTCGCACATTAACGCTGCCTACCAAATGGCGTTTAAGACAGGCAACACAGAACGTATGCGCATAGACTCATCAGGGAATGTAGGTATTGGTACTAGTTCGCCTGATGGAATATTAGATATTGAAGGAGATTTTGAAACACAAAAAGCCATAGTGCTTACAAATACAAAAGGCACAGGCAAAGTATCTTACATAAGGTCGCATGGCGGTAATGGAGAAACATTATCTCTTTATCACGATGGAGTTAAGAGGCAGACATGGGATTCTAATGGAACTGCTACGTTTGAAAGTGGCGGCGCAGAACGTATGCGCATAGACTCATCAGGCAACCTGTTGGTGGGTAAGTCTGGGGTTAATTTTAACGCCGATGGAACTGAGATAAAAGCTGGTGGCGAACTTTATGTAACACAAACTAATGCACATCCTTTGCAGTTAAATCGTCTATCTTCAGATGGCGCTATTGCTCAGTTCTACAAAGACGGCTCAACCGTAGGTACTATTGGTACTACTGGTGGTGATGTGTATGTCGGCACTGGTGATACTAATGTTCGCTTTGATGACGGTGCTGACCAGATTTACCCTGTTAACTCTGATGGTTCGCATAGGGACGGTGCTGTTGGCTTAGGTTGGTCAGGCGGTCGCTTCAAAGACCTCTACCTATCAGGCGGTGTCTACTTAGGCGGCACAGGTGCTGCTAACAAGTTGGATGACTATGAGGAGGGTACTTGGACTCCTACGGCTACTTTAGGGACTTTTGGCGCGGCGGCGGGATTATATGTCAAAGTAGGCGATTTAGTTACTGTGTTTTTTGCAATCAACACTGCTACAGAATCAACGTCAACAAACGAAATAAAAATAAAAAGTCTGCCTTTTAATTCCGCTGGTACTTCAGTTTCTTTTCACCATGGACAGGGTTCGGTATCATATTTAGACCAGCTTACTGGGTTGGATATCACTGGTTGCCTAATAAGAAGCGATGAAATTAACTTAGTCAGAGATAACACTACAAGTCTCGTTAGATACAGCGATGCGTCAGGTAGTTGGTCGGTTAGAGGCACTGTAACCTACAAGGTAGCATAACAACCATACGCCTAGTGGATTCTAGGCACAGACAGGAGCAATACAATGGCTTTAGAAAAAGTAATATCAGAAGACAAGATTGAAATCGTAGGTGAGTTCAAAGCAGTACAAGTACGAACCTGCACCAAGGTATTAGAGGATGGCGTAGAACTATCTTCTGGCTACCACAGACACGTAGTAACCGCAGGTGATGACTACAGTAACGAATCTACAGAGGTGCAAGCTATCTGTGCCGCTGTTCATACCGATGCCGTAGTTGCGGCTTATCAAGCATCACTGGAGACCAACTAATATGAACTTTACAATCTCAAACTTAGAAAGCAACACAGACGGAGGCGTTATTATAGCCCACTGGAGAGTCTCTAAGACCTCTGGTGACTTTACAGCCTCATCCTACGGCACTTGTAGCTTCACCCCCGATGCAGAAGCAGAAGGCTATGTAGCTTATGACAGCCTTACCGAAGAAGCGGTTATCGGATGGGTACAGGAAGAACTAGACACAGAGTCTCTTGAGGCTTCACTGGATGCTGACCTAGCGGAACAAGCTAGTCCATCTGTAACTGTTGGAACACCTTGGTAAGGGGATTAACATGATAACCATAGATGACAAGACGTACACAGAAGATGATTTGAACGATGCACAAAAAGCACAGGTTCAGCGCATTAATGTATTAAAAGCAGAGCTTAATCAATTAGAAATGCAAGCGCAGGAAATTAATGTCCTTCTTAATGCTTATGCTAATTCGATTAAGGACAGTTTATCTGAGGAAGAATGATGCAAGAAGAAACGAAGCAGGCCGTTGACGTATTTGCGGCATCGACTGGAGTTATGTCAATGGCGGCTTGGTTGCCCCCAATAGCTAGTATATTCACTATTATTTGGTTGGGCATTCGCATTTACGAATCGGATACTGTACAGAAAATTGTACATAAGAAGTGAAACGCTTAATTTGCCTAGTATTTTTGACAGGTATAGTCCTAGCTGAAAATACACAAGAAGGCTCGTTAAATACTTATAATGGTGAAGGTAGCACAACTAACAGCCATAATAAAACCGAGGATAAATCGGTATCAAATACTTATAACGGGGCTGGCAGTAGCTCAGAAATGCCTGTCGGCTCTGCTATAACCCCCTCTTATATGTCGAATGGCGTTGAGACTTGCTTGCAAGGTATTGGATCATCTATACAGACAGGATTGGTCGGGATTAGCGGTGGACGTTATATGACTGACGTTGACTGTAATCGAAGAAGGGATGCAAAAATGCTAAGCGATCTAGGAATGAAAGTTGCCGCAGTTGCTAGAATGTGCGAATCTTTAGAAGTGTGGCGGTCAATGTTTGTTAGTGGTACACCTTGCCCGATACTTTCATCTGGTAGATTAGTGGTAGGAAAAAGAGCTTTTTTAATTATGAAACGCCAGCCAGATATTTACATTCCAGACTACAGCAGAAAAACTTCTGATTGGTATAATACTATTTTAGGTATAGGCGAAAATGAAAGCGATCAAATTAGCGAAGATACTATCTCTGTCAGCGATAAGTTCCGTAGTTCTATCAAATGAGCTGGATAATCTTATTGATGCTTCTAGTGCTATTGTTAATCAAATAGACAGCGGCATTCAGTTAAGCGGTGCGGCTTTAGAATATTCATATCAGGGCGGCTATCTATCCAGTGGTACGGTTTCCAGTACGGTTCATATTAGCAGTGAGCAGTTAGATGCCTATAATAGTGCCCTAGCAGGGATGGCTACTTATCAGCCCTACGGTGATGTGCAAGAAGTGCTCACCTTAAAAGCCGAGCAAGAACTGGAGCTAATGAGTAACGCAGTTGATACGTTTACCGAAGTGGTTGTCGATATGATTGCGGTAGTAGAGGTAGCAGAGATAGCCTCAGATGCCGCTACTCCAGATGAACAGGTGGAAGTACAAGAGTATGTGTCTACAAATCAAGAGATTTTAACCATATCGCAAGAACAGGTTGATACCTATAACCAATCAGTAAATGACATTGAGACACACGCAAACAATGCCTCTGCGTATCTTGGTGTAGCCGCTAACGAAGATGCTGTAGCTTTCTTACAGACAGGCGCAGAGAACAACAACTCTAATGCTACCCTTGCCACAGTTAATTATGATGCAAATAGGCAGTGGGTTAAGATGGCTTGGGATGGCACAAACAACGCAACGGCTGTTTATCTAAATGGCACTAATTTTGGCATGGATTTTTATGTATCAGATGCCGATGTGCTTACTGCTGGTACAGAGTCTGAATTGTACCTAACCAGCCCAACTTATTTGGGTTATCAGTGTTTTATAACAGGCGAAGGCTGTAACGAAGGATGAGCTTAGAGGATACCACGCTAACTATTGGCGATACATCGTTTAAGGGTGTATGGATAGCCATAGTTTTAGGCATTGGCTCTACTATTGGCGGTGGCGTATGGACAGCCAGTAGCCTGTATTCGCGCTTAGAGGCTGTTGAAAGTATATCAATTCCCGATATAACACCACTTGATGAGAGCGTTAAACTCATCCAACAAGAGCTACAAGTTAACGATATTTCGCGGTTGCAGGGAAAACTTGCGGAGTTAGGCGTAAACCTCAAAACCATATCAGAACAACAAGAGAAACTGTTGCTTATAAGAAACGATGTTAACGATATGAAACAAGAACTGGAAGCAATGAAAGCGACAGTTAAGCAAGCAGAACTAGTTTCTGATAGTATGGGTGATGTTAAACAGAAACTTGATACCATTAATAGGGAAATAGATGATCTGTGGGAAGGCATGGACTATCTATCTAACCCATTGAGGTGATGTATGTGGCAACAACTTATCGCACCAGTTACGGGTCTGCTTGATAAATTTATCGAGGACAAAGACCAAAAGAATGCTTTGGCGCATGAAATTGCAACAATGGCGCAGAAACACGCGCAGGAAAATGCACTAGCTCAAATTGAGGTCAATAAACAAGAAGCAAAAGGCAATTGGTTTCAATCATCATGGCGGCCAGCTTGCGCTTGGGTTTGTGTATTGGGATTTGGCGTTAATTTTTTAGTAAGCCCTATAGCGGCGGCTTTTGGCATAGTTGTACCACAGGCTGACACTGGGACTATGATGCCAGTGCTTTTAGGTATGCTAGGTCTTGCAGGGGCAAGAACAGCAGAGCGATTCAAAGGAGTAGGCAAATAATGTACCAATATAACAAAACTAGACCAACCACAAATTTCTTTTATGATGTTGTAAAGGGCAATATGTTTGATACTAGCCCTGTTAATGTTTTTGGCTACAATCAAACTATTGGTACAGCTTTTGAGACAGTCTGGGATGATGGCGGCTCTTATGTTTACCCGACATCAGCTCTAATAATGGATGTGGTATCAACATCAGCCAGCGATACTATGAATGTGTTTATAGATGGGCTTGATATTAATTACAATCAAATCACTGAGACTGTAACGCTAACTGGCACAAGTGCAGTCACTACGACAACAGCATTTTATAGAATCAATCGCGCAACAATATTGGCTGGATCTAATGTCGGAAATATATCTATCTCTAATGGCGGCACTAACTACGCTTTTATAGGCGCAGGAATTGGATCTACACAGGCTTGCATTTACACTGTACCAGCAGGTCATAGTGCCTATTTTGTGCGCTTTGATATAATATCTGCTACAGCTAATCAGAATAAGTATGTTTCCTTTAGGAATGTTTTAACTACTAATACAGGGCGTATTTTAAGAGTTGGCGAAGGCACAATGGCAACTAACCAAGTAAGCCTTGACAGACAAGTGCCATTTAAAATAGCAGAAAAAACTGATTTTCATTATGAAGCTAAAAGCAGTCAATCTGAAAATGAAATTGCAATTGTTGTTGAAGGTATATTGACTAAGGATTAATTATGACTAAAAAAACAGAAATAGTTGAAAATGACTATTTTTCCGCGAAGGAATTAGCTTGCCAGCATACTGGTGAGCATGGCTTTGATCCAGACTTTCTTGAGCTACTGACCAAGATAAGATTGGAGTGCGATTTCCCATTTCCTATAACTAGCGCATACAGATCGCCTAAACACCCTATAGAACAGCGCAAGGAGCGTTTAGGGGCGCATACTACAGGAAAGGCGGTAGATATACTATGTAGCAGGGAAAAGGCCTTAGAAGTCGTTTCTGTCGCTCTAGCAAATGGCATTAGTCGCATTGGCGTACAGCAGAAAGGTCAGAACAGATTTATCCATTTGGATATTTGTACGCAAGAGGATTTTCCTGATTACAAAGATTTCCCAGAAGATGCAATCTGGTCATACTAAATAATAGCCCTGCCTTGGTGGGGCTTTTTTTCGCCTATAAAGTTAAATAAATAGTTTACTTTTGTTCTATTGTGTGATTTAATAGCTTTACATTAATCAAAAAAGTAGGTGAAAATATGAAAAACTTTAAACTAACTGACTATGAGCAGGGCGAGTATGACTGCATACATGGTCATAGAGCGCGAGAGTGCGAATCGGGAGAATACTACAACGGATATGCTGATGCTTATGCAAAAGAACAATCAGCCACATGGTATTCAGAGCAACAATTTATAACCATCATGGGAGAAGGCAATGAGATCAAGCGAACAAATCAACGAGCTGGCTAGTGCTCTACATAAAGCACAATCAGAGATGGGCGGTGCTGTTAAGGACAGTGCTAACCCATTCTTTAAGTCAAGCTATGCAGACCTAACTTCTGTCATCAAGGCCATTAAACAGCCTTTTGCTGATAACGGATTAAGCTATACACAGTTCCCTGTCAGTGACGAGATTGGCGTAGGCGTATCAACAAAGTTGATGCACATATCAGGGCAATGGCTAGAGATGTCTTATATCCTGCCAATTGTAAAGCGTGACCCACAGGCCGCAGGATCAGCTATCACTTATGCTAGAAGGTACGCGCTACAAAGTATCGCAGGTATTCCTACTGCTGATGATGATGCAGAAGCGGCTATGCTGAGAGGCGAAAAGTCAGAGCAAGAAAAGTATCAAGACATGGTAATGGACTTAATGCCTAGCGTTCATGCTATAAAAGATGGAATCGCCACAGGTGATCTAGCTACAGCTAATGAGGCATGGTCAGAACTAACAGATACGGAGAAGCAATTGCTATGGAAAGCACCAAGCAAAGGAGGCGTATTCACTACAGAAGAACGCGCCACAATGAAAACCACAGAGTTCAGAGAAGCCAGATAGGAGGCAACATGAATAAATTACTCGCAATTTTATTATTAACTGCAAGCGCAACAGTGTCTGCATACAACACCTGCATTTGGACTAAAGTATCACAATACACAGGAATGAATGGACAGAAAGTATGCACATGGCGGTGTGGCTTTGGAAGTGATGCACAACATACAACAACATCGGGCTATGGTTATTGCCCCATGCCGCGATAGGAGGCAACATGAAAGCTAGAATCAACATATCAATTGATGTAACTAAGATAGACAAAGAAAGATTAAAAATGGGCAAGAAACGCCAAGATGGTACATATGGAAAATATTTGTCTCTGACTACTTTTGTAGATACCACAAAAGAAAGCAAGTATGGCGATCATGGCTTTATTGCAGAGCAGATTACCTTAGAGGAAAAGGAGGCAGGGATACAAGGAAGCATACTTGGGAATAGCAAGGTGGTCTGGCAGGAGGATGGATTGCCGCCTAGCAAGCCACAGCAGGAATCTCAGTCTGATTTTCAGGATGATGACATTCCATTTTAGTTAAAAAACCCCTCCCCCGAAGGGGAGGGTAAACCATAGGAGAGATGCTCGGGGAAAGCATCAACGCAAATTTAACATAAGGGTGGCAAAAATGCTAGATTTTGGAAACTCGCTAAGAGTAGCACAACAAATGAAAGGGATTAGTAGCGCAGAGTTATCAAGGATGTTAGGCGTACACCGCCAGCAGATAAATATCTGGCGAAGTAAGAAAAATTGCAGGCTAGATACTGCTATTAGGGTATCTGATGCGCTAGGTTACGGCTTGGAGGAATTTATTAAGCTGTAAAAGAAAGCCCCAATTAAGGGGCTTTACAAACTCATCGAGATGAGTAATACTGTATGTGCGGATACAGAAAGATCATAATAACATATCTAAATATTGTCTTTATACCTTTCTTATCGCACTAGTAATCGGGCTAGAGGCTGATGAACACCTTAAATAAAACATCAGAGCGTGGTTGACCCTCCAGACATAGCCCCAAAAGCAGATCGGTTTCTGCTGATGGATAGGTTGGATATCCGATACGATTACGACTAAGCCGCTGAGTTGCTTTGCCCTCAGATCGAAAATTTAGCTTTGCGTAGTTAAAGGGGAAAAAGTGGGTGTTTATATACTCAAATGTTTACAAAAAGTAAGTGAATATATACTTAAATATATACAAATAAATTTTTTAAAATTACAGGCGAGGCTTGCCGAGCCATAGGAGTTAAGCATGACACAGCAAGAAAGAATTTTGGAATATTTACAAACTGGCAAAACCATAACAACATTAAATGCTTTTAATGAGTTAGGAATAACAAGGTTGGCCAGTAGGATTTACGACCTAAAAGAATCAGGTCATTTAATTAACAAAAAGATGATCACTGTGCTAAATAGATATGATGAAAAGTGCAGTATTGCAGAATATTCGCTAGGAGGTTCTAATGCTTCTTAATACAGGTGAAAACTACACGCCAGATCAGGGAGATATACTTGCATGGCAACGAACCTACCCTGCAATTGACGTACATCAAGAATTGATGGCAATGGAATCATGGTGTGACGCTAACCCAGCTAAACGTAAAACGAAGCAAGGTATTAAAAGATTTATAAATTCATGGTTAGCTAGAGCGCAAGATAAGGGAGGCTCTCCTCAAGCCAGAAAGTTTAAAACTAACTTGCGAAGCAAAACAGTAGAGATGCAGATGGCAGATATAACTTGGGTAAACCCCAGCCAAGTTGAGCAAATGAAGAAATATTATTTAGCGAAACTGGGCTACTACTACGATGGAGAAATAAGAAGTGCATAAAAATATTAAGCTGATTAAATACATAGGCAAATCAGACAAGTTAGTGCATGGGAATCTATATACTTATAAACAACTTTCAGAGATAGCAGGCGTTACACAAACAGCCATGAGAAATAGAATCGGTAAGCATACGATTATTGACGATAATAAAATATTTCCAAAGCCTAGAAGCGAGAGAAAAAAGACACACTTTATGCCTACTTTAGAAACACCGCAGGAAAAGCTATCTGATATGTGGATGCGCAGAGCCTTATGAGCAGTGGCGATCATGTTAAGGTTTTTTCTAAAGAAGAAACAGAACACAAGCTAAGATACTTAAAAGATAGGGTATTAGAATGGGATTATGATCGACCTCTGTGTATTAAGTTAGAGCCTTATCAAAACCCAAGAAGCCTAAGCCAGAACGCCCTATTGCATATCTGGCTAAGAGAGATTAAAACAGGCATGGAGCGCAAAGGGGTGAAGGTTACAGAAGGAGATGCCGAAGAAGCATGGAAGCTGTGGTTAAAAAGGAGGTTTTTAGGGACTGATGATTTTAAGATTAAAAACCAAAAGATAGAAGGGCAGATAAGGCGCACCAGTGATCTAAATAAGGGTGAGATGGTGCATTTTATGGATCAGTGCTATCATTGGGCGTTAGATCAGGGAATAAACCTAACAATTCCAGCAGAGAGTGAGTACGCAGAGCTAAAAAGCTTACAGGAGAGTTGACCATGCAAGTTAACATCGAAACGCTATATGAGTTTGCAACTAACGATAAGCACGTTGAAGTATTAAACGCAGTCAAGCTGAATGGAAGCAATAACAAAGCGGCAAAAGCACTTGGCATTGATCGCAGAACAGTAGATAGAATAATTAAAAAGCTAGAGACTCAGGCCGCGCAAAGAGGTGTAGCCCCACATCGAGACTTAAGCCACCAAACAGCAGAAGGTTTTGAAGCTAAAAGAATATCGACTGCTTATGGAGATGATGGATCAGTCAAATTACAGTGGGTAATTCAAGAGCCAGAAAAACGCGATCTAAGGCAAAAAATAGAAGCAATGGTTGATGGCCTTAGTGATGATATATCTGGCCTTAAAAGCAAATCTAAGCCCCCTAAAAGCGCAAATAATGACTACTGCGCTATGTATATGATAGGGGATCACCACTTTGGTATGTTGGCAGATGCCGCAATGAAGCTAGATGATGATGATTGGGACATAAAGATAGCTACAAAGGTTTTAATAGATGCAGTTGATAGATTGGCTGGCAGAGTTGGCAATGCTAAAACAGGCGTTTTGGTAAATGTGGGAGACTTTTTTCATGCTGATTCTAGCGCAAATACGACAACCAAAGGAACGCCAGTTGATGTAGATACTAGGATTGGTAAGACTTTCAAGCTGGCAGGGCAATTGTTCCAAATTCTAATTGATCGACTACTACAGGTGCATAAAGAAGTGGTGGTTATAAATGTCAGGGGCAACCATGATTATGATATGGCTTGCCATCTATCGACCTGTATAGAGCTAATGTACAAGAAAGAGCCGCGACTCAAAGTGCTTGAGAATTACTCTAAGTTTCTGCACTGGGAGTGGGGTAACAATATGTTTGTGTACCATCATGGGGATAGGATAAAGCCAGAGCAGATCTTGCAGACAGTCATTAAGAATTTAGATGATCAGTGGTCAGCACACAAGAACCGTTACTGCCATCTAGGGCATATTCACCACCATGTAGAGCGAGAGTGCGGATCAATGCAATTTAGCTGGTGGGGTAGCTTAACGGCTACTGACCAATGGCATAGTGATTCTGGCTATGGCGCAGAGCGATCAATGACTGCTGTGGTCTATCATAAAGACTATGGCGAAGATTCAAGAGTCAAAATATCAATAGGCCAATTGAATGAGTGCTAAAAATGTTATCAAGTTTCCGAAAAAAACAATGGTTATCACCAGAGAATTCTGCGAATGTGGCAGTCCTCTGGAAATGTGGACTGATTGCGATAATAACGCCTTTGGTCTGTGCAATATTTGCAATTTTAACATTGGCAAAAATCCTATCGAATTGCCTATTCCAGAGGAGGAAGCATGAAAGCTCTAAAAACCCAGATCGGGGGCAGACACTACCAGCACTTTACGATCCAGCCCATCGAATTTATTATAGCGAACGAGATACCTTACCCAGAGGCTTGCGCGATAAAATATCTGTGCAGGTGGAGGGACAAGAATGGAATCGAGGACTTAGAAAAGGCAAAACACTACATTGATTTCTTGATAGAACATGAAACGCAAGCGTAAAACAACTACAGCAAAAGAGGTCGAAAAGGCGGCTGTATTGCTACAGCGGCTTGTCAGGCTTAAGGCTTCTGACGATAACGGATACTGCCAGTGCGTAACTTGCGGCAAGGTAGATCATTACAAGAATATGCAGGGCGGTCACTTTATACCTAGAGGGAGGACAATCTTCAAACTGTTTGAGGAAAACATTCACCCCCAGTGTCCACATTGCAACTGCTGGGGAATGAAGCAGGCGCACTATGTTCTGAAATATCGGGAATGGATGGTCGAGAATTACGGAGAGCGCAGAGTAAAAGCAATGGAGCGTATGGCATGGCGTACAGCAGACAAATTTAACAGAGATGAAGTTATAGAATTTCAGAAAGAGCTAAAGCAAAGAATAAGCAACGAAGAAGCTAGGATTGGAGAATATTGAAAAAAGTTAAATAAAGGGTTTACATTTACCTTAATATGGTTAATAATAGCTTTACATTAATCAAAAAGAGGTAACACCATGAGATATTACGCACCTTTACATCGTGTCAAACATATAGACACAACAGCGGCTATGTCTGTCGCAAACTATGGATTGCTAGTTGCGTTCCACTGTGAGGTTGACGATAGGGTAAAAAATTCACCCAGAAAAGATTGGAGTCCTGACCGGCTCCAACTAGCACGCTTAGAAAAACTGATCCCCGTAATGCATCAAGCAATAGCAGATAGGTGGGGGCAGGATACCGTCACCCTAGCCGTAAATACCCACCCTTTTCCGTAAACAATTGAGGATACAACATGAAACATTCACTAAGCTACATGGATATCAAGCGCAAGGAACAGCGACAAAAACTTAATCGAGAAAATATTGCAGGTCTGATAGGCGGTTTTGTTATACTTTGTTTATACGCCTATGTTCAGAATTTAGATGTACAGACCTGTTTACAGCATGGCATTTGTTAATCAAAAGGGTATAGCTATGATACATTCAGTTCACAGTTGGAAAGACAAGTATAGCGGTTGGGATGGGGACATCATTGATTTATTTTGCGAGGAAAAAAATGAAGCCGTTTACGAATGGCTAACAGAGCATGAAACTTGGTTCGATGATGTATATCCTGCATCATTCTCAAAAGCAACCTGTCAAATGGCTACGCTTATGCTGTTTGGTGAAAATCCTGCCAGTAGCGAGATAATCAGGTCTTTATTTATTACCTGTTACGAGAATGCGCCAGATGAGTATGGAGAAGATGAATGCTGGTGGTCTGAGGCTATGGGTGATATTGACATAGACGATCATAATCTAGCTGAAACAGTCAGAGAAAATGTATATTTATATCTAGAAGATACGCTCCGCACAGTTATTCAGGAGATACATGACAGGGAGTATAGAAATGAGTTCTAAGCATGAAAAAGATTGGAAAAGATTAGCGGCAGAGTATCCAGCACTTGAGCCTAAAGAGGCAATGAGGATTGATGGTGAGCATAGAATATTGATTCAAGGCAAGAAAACAAAGAAAAAAACGCCATTTGAGAGGTTTATAGATAAGCAGGGATATAAAGCGATTTACTTTATAGATCGAATTAACAAAAAGAGGGCTTGGGATGATTGAGTTTATAGTAGGCACAGTAATTTTATTTATAGCTTTGGTTGTAACTTATGGAATGATAGTGTTAACCCATGATGAACAGAAACGCTGGGAAGATAGGAGGAAAAATGAACATAAATAAACTAATCGCAGATGCTCACAAATTTGCTGATAAAGCTATCGCTCAGACCGAGCAGTTTAGTGTTAAACAATGGCTACAGGCCGAGTACACTGGCAAGAACTGGCACAAAGTAATTATTGTAATAACTTTACTGGTAGCTTTGGTTATTTAATACCTTTAGGCAGGGGCTATCCTCCCCCCGATTAGCAGGACTGATCCACCTGTGCCGACAACGGATCACTTATCTACATGACCCCTATAACTACACAGCATTGGTGCTAAACCTAGCAAATCTCTATAATTGCGCCTGTTATAAACCCCCTACCTGTTAGAGACATTATGATTTATATTATTATTTTTACGCTTATTTCTTTAGGCGTGATAGCTAGTGACGATTTAACCGCACGACCTAGAGATCAAATCGAAAAGCGCAAATAATTGCTTCACATTATTGATGGTGTATAATTGACAAGCATAGAACTATACCTGTGAGGTGATCTATGAACTTGCAATTAAGTATGCGAATAATTGAGTGCGAGGAAAACGGCTGGACAGATTTGCTGTCTAAGCTAGATGAGATAACACAAAGTCTTATTGACAACCCTAGTGCTGGCCATCAGATAAAGACTGCCCTAATATACTGGAAGGATGCTGTCGATTGCCGACACAACGGCTTACCACCTGTAGAGGATGATATAATCCTTAAAAATCCTATAATGAATGTTCGACAAGCCTTTGGGACGGAAGTGTAATGCTAGAGATAAACTATAGAGCAACTGGGGACTTGATACCGTATGTAAACAATTCGCGCACACATAGCGAGCAACAGGTACAGCAAGTCGCATCAAGTATTAAAGAGTTTGGATTTACTAACCCTATTCTTATAGACGAAGATAACGGCATCATAGCAGGGCATGGAAGGCTTTTAGCGGCACAAAAGCTAAACCTAGATGAAGTGCCCACCATAACGCTAGAAGGGCTTACAGAGGCACAGCGTAAAGCGTATGTTATAGCCGATAACCAATTAGCACTTAACGCTGACTGGGATATAGATGCTTTAAAGGTAGAGGTAGACCGCTTAACCGAGTTAGATTTTGATATTGACTTGCTTGGTTTTGATGACGACTTTCTATCTAGCTTGTTAGAGGAAGAACCTGCAGAGGGTTTAACCGATGAAGATAGCGTTCCTGATGTGGAAGATGACCCTGTAACAGTAGAGGGCGATGTCTGGATATTAGGCAACCACAGGCTAATGTGTGGCGACTCTACCAGTATTAATGCAGTAGATAAGCTAATGGCAGGAAATAAAGCCGATATGGTCTTTACTGACCCACCTTATGGCGTTGATTATAAAGGCATAAATAACGATTCGAGGGATGGTCTTGAAGATTTATTAAGAGGAGCATTTAACTCGTACATTTTGTCTAGCAAAGATGGAGCAAGTATTTACTGTTTTCACTCTGATAGATGTGCAGATGTTTTTAATTTAGTGTTTAGAGAGTTTTTTCACTTTAGCTCAATGATTATTTGGGCAAAAAATAGTTTAACACTAAGCCAAACTGATTATCAGAGTCAGCATGAACCCTGTCTTTATGGCTGGATGAATAATGGCTCTCATAGTTGGTACTCAGATAGAAAGCAAACATCTGTATGGAATTTTGACAAAGAAAGGGTCACTGGGCATACAACACCAAAGCCTGTTGGATTAGTTACAAAAGCAATTAACAATAGCAGTAAAAGCGGTGATTTAATTTCAGACTTATTTGGTGGGTCAGGTTCTACACTAATTGCTTGCGAAAAAACTAACCGCTATTGTCGCATGATGGAACTAGACCCTAAATACTGCGATGTAATAATTAAGCGGTGGCAAGGCTTTACAGGGCAAGAAGCCGTAATGGAAAGTACAGGCGATAAGTTTAACGATATGTATATCAATGGTCGCAAGGCAGATTTTGCTGATGCTAACTTAGGCGAGCTAAAGGCTGTTAAATGAAAAACGGCAAGCAAGGCGAGGGGGGCGGCAGACCACCAGTAGTCTTTACTGATGAACAGATCATAGAACTACAGGCACTATCTGCTGTACTTAACAAGAGCCAAGTAGCTGATTACTTTGGCATAACAGAGAAAACCCTAAGAGAAGTAGAAAAACGACAACCAGAAGTAAATACCGCGTATAAAAAGGGCAAAGTTAAACAGATAGCCAGTATGGGTAGTAATCTAGTGAAATTAGCTAAATCAGGGAATGTAAGCGCAAACATTTTCTACCTAAAGACACAAGGCGGCTGGAAAGAGCAAGACCCTGATCCAGTTGATATTCCTGCATTGACATTGATTGTAGACGGTAATGCGGCTAACGCTACCACAGACTGAGATATTCTGCTCCCCAGCTAGGTTCAGGGCTGTAGTCGCTGGCAGGCGATTTGGCAAGACTTATCTGTCCACATGGGAAATGCTAAAAGCGGCATCATCAGTTAAGAACAGAAACTGCTGGTATATAGCACCGACCTATGGCGCGGCTAAAGAGATCGCGTGGGATATGTTAGTCCATACTATCCCAGATGAATATATAACTAAGCGCAATGAAACAGCTCTAACGCTCAAGCTAGTTAATGGCTCTACTATAGCTTTAAAGGGTGCAGAAAAGCCTAATAATCTAAGGGGCAGGGCTTTAGACTTTGTTGTCTTAGATGAGTTTGCCGATATGCGCCCTGAGACATGGAATGAGGTAATAAGGCCTAGTCTTAGCGACAGGATGGGATCGGCTTTATTTATTGGTACACCTAAAGGCCGCAATCACTTCTATGATCTGTGGGCTACAGGGCTTGATGGCGCAGATGGCTGGGAGAGCTTTCAATACACTACCTTAGACGGTGGCAATGTCCCAGAAGATGAAATAGAACAAGCCAGACAAGACCTAGACGAGCGTACATTTAATCAGGAATATTGTGCAGAATTTGTTACTTACTCTGGTTTGATATATTATGCGTTTAGTAGAGAACTATCAGTAGTTAATATTGAGGATACTGGCGGTACTTTGCATATAGGTATGGATTTCAACTTAGACCCAATGAGTGCTGTTATATGCTTGCGGCATGGTCAGGACTTGTTGGCTATAGATGAGATCGTAATGTATGGATCAAATACCGATGAAATGGTTGCAGAGATTATTGAGCGTTATCCTAATCGGCACATAATCATCTATCCCGATCCAGCATCAAGACAGCGAAAAACATCCGCTGGTGGTCGCACAGATTTGTCGATCTTACAAAACGCAGGGTTCAGCGTTAAGGTTAAGAAGCAACACCCATTAGTCAGGGATAGAATTAATGCGGTGAATAGTCGTTTACTGAGTGGCAATGGTGAACGGCATTTATTAATTAGCCCGAAATGTAAGCAAACTATTAAAAGTTTAGAGAGACAAACATACAAAGAGGGAACATCTCAACCGAATAAAGATGGCTTCGATCATATGAATGATGCTTTAGGTTATTTGGTAGAATATATGTTCCCTATCCGCACTGAATATGATGTGCCACAGCCGACTAGGTGGACTTGATGAGTACAATTGAATACACGCACCCCAACTATGACGATAACAAAGAACGCTGGGAGTTTTATCTGCGCTCTTATATGGGAGGCGAAGATTATAAAGATGGCGGTTACTTAACCCGATACATCGCAGAGGATAAGGACGAATATTCTAGGCGGCTAGACTTAACTCCAATGGATAACCACTGCAAGAATATAGTTCATATTTACTCTAGCTTTCTATGGCGCGTAGCCCCAACTAGGGCTTATAACTCGCTTACTAATAACGTGGCTCTACAACCATTCCTGAAAGATGCTGACCTAGATGGTCGGAGTTTCGATGCGTTTATGAGACAGGCTCAAGTCTGGGCTAGTGTCTACGGCCATGTATGGTTAATGATTGACAAGCCACAGAGTAATGCCGCAACGAGAGCAGAAGAACTGGCGCAAGAGATTCGCCCCTATATGACAATGTTTACGCCTGAGAATGTATTTGATTGGCGTTATGAAAGAATGGCTAGCGGTAAGCATAAACTGGTCTACTTAAAGATCAGAGAGTCAGTTGATCGCATAACCGATACAGAGACAGAAACCTATTATCGAGTATGGACAGAGGATTCTATTGAAACATGGAAGGCTACCAACGATAACGAAACCAAGCTAGAAACTATTCCAAATGCGCTAGGCAAGATTCCTGCTATTTTCTTACCTGCTAATCGCTCTGTAATTCGCGGCATTGGTATTAGCGACCTATCAGACATAGCTTATATGCAAAGGGCGGTCTATCAGGAGCTATCAGAGATTGAGCAACTTATCCGAATCTCTAACCATCCCACATTGGTTAAGACTTACGAAACCGATGCAAGCGCAGGCGCAGGCGCAGTTATTAACTTGCCTGACGATATGGATGGCGCACTAAAGCCGTACCAGATGCAACCTAGTGGGCAGAACCTAGATGCTGTCAGAGCGAGCATTGCTGATAAGGTAGAGGCCATCAATCGCATGGCTCATATGGGCGCAGTGCGTGGCACAGAGGCTCTAACACAGTCTGGCGTAGCTATGCAGACTGAATTCCAAATGCTTAATGCCAAGCTATCTGAGAAGGCTGACATCCTAGAGCTTGCCGAGGAGCAGATCTGGGACTTATTCTGTCAGTGGCAGGGAGTGACTAACGATGTCGAGATATTTTACCCTGATGCGTTTGATCTAAGAGACTACGACAAGGAGCTTTTGTTCCTACAGCAGATGAGAGCTACTGGCGTACAATCAGAAACTTTGTCTCAGGAAATTGATAAGAAGATTGCTGACTTATTGCTTGATGACGAAAACCTAGTAAAAGCACATATCGAGATTGAATCTGGCGCACAGCGAATTGGCAACTTTGCAGATGAGACTGTAGTTAGTGCCGGCTGATACCGATCACTTTGATGCGTTAGATAAGTTAGCCGATACGCATCAGAAGAAACTAGCTGAGTCGTTAGTAACTCTTGAAAACAGAATTGCTGACTTAATGGCTACTGCCCCCCTACAGGATGGCAAGCTGTTTGATTTAGAGTGGGCTGTAAATGCTAGAAATGAACTAAGGCAAGTGATCAGAGAGGATTACTTAACCGAAGTTGATAGCATAATAAGAGACTATGACAAGGTTGCAGTCGATGCCGCAACAATGCTTAGTGAATATGGCGATATTACACAGTTAGACAAAAGTGTTGTGAGCCAGTTACAAAAGATGACTTATCAAGGTTTTGAGGATTTAGGCGCAGAACATTTAGATATAATCTCTAAGCAGGTATATGAAAGCACACTGACTGGCGCAACCTTTGCTAATAGTGTCAATGCGGTTAGAGAAGCAGTTGGCCGCGATATGGCTAGATATGCTAGCCAACAAGTGCATGATTCTCTTATGCAGTTTGATCGCGCAGTAAATACTAAGATAGCGTTAGACTCTGGTGCTGAAAAGTTTGTTTATCGCGGAAGTGATGACGAAAAAACAAGACCGTTTTGCCAAAAGCACGTAGGCAAGATATACACGATTGATGAAATTAATGAGATTTGGCAAGGCGAATGGGCAGGCAAAAGTAGTTCCAACGCATTTGCTACAGCCGGTGGCTATAATTGCCGCCATAGATTTAGACCAGTGTTTGACTAAGAGGTGTATTATGCCAAGCGGAAAAGGTACATATGGATCAAAGGTCGGTAGACCTAAAAAGAAGAAACGCAAGACAAAAAAATGATATGTTAAACTAACAATTCACCAACTACTCTTTTAGAGGTTCGTAACATGAGCGATGAAGTCATGGAAACCGTAGAAGCTGAAACTGAGACAGCGGCAGTAGAAACTCAGGCCAAGACGTTTACTCAAGATGAACTAGACCGCATAGTGGCTGATCGAGTTGCTAGAGAGCAGAGAAAATTCGACAAGAAACTACAAGGCGTAAACCTTGACGAAGCTAGAGAGCTAATCCAGAAGCGCGAAGAAGCGGAACTGGAAGCACAAAAGCAACGTGGCGAGTTTGATAACATCTTGAAGCAAACAGTCGAAAAGAAAGATGCAGAGATACAGAGTTATAAACGAAAGCTACAGGAAACGCTTATAGATGGCGCGTTGACTAATTCAGCGAGTAGAAATAATGCCGTAGATACTGCACAGGTAGCCGCACTTTTGAAAGGCAGTACACGCCTATCAGAAGATGGCACTGTAGAAGTGCTAGACGGTAACGGAACACCGCGTTACAATGACAAAGGTGATCTGTTATCCGTTGATGAAATGGTTACAGAGTTTTTGACTACAAATCCCCATTTTGTGAGGGCTTCTGCTGGAGGCTCTGGCAGTCAAGGTAATGTAGGTGGCTCAACATCGAAGCCTCAGTCGATGGTCGATATTGTTGCTAACTGGAGTAGTGGTGGGCGTGAAGCCTATAAAGCTATGAAAAGTAAGTAACACTTTTTTCATTATTACATTTATTTGAGGTTATTATTATGGCGGCTACTACTAGCTCAACTTTAGACGATCTGTTTGCGAATATTATCGCACAGGCACGATTCACTGCCGAGGAGCAATCCTTGATGCTTGGTCTTGTTACCCAATATGAAATTGGCGCACAAGCTGGCAAAACTATCCAAGTTCCTAAGTACCCTGCAATTGCGGCGGCTGACTTAACCGAGGGAACTGACATGACTAGCACTACTGTTTCAACTTCATCAGTTTCTATAACTGTTGGTGAAGTTGGTGCTCAAGTGCTTCTGACTGACCTTGCCGCTATGGGTGCTGGCAATCCTGCTGACGAGCTGGGAACTGTTTTGGGTAACGCTATCGCTACCAAAATGGACACCGACCTTATTGCTCTGTTTGACGGATTTAGCTCCTCAATTGGTGCGGCTGGTGCTGAGATAACTGTTGCTGATATTTTCAAAGCGGCCGCTACTCTACGCGCTAACAAGGTAACTGGCGTTATCAACGCTGTAGTACATCCTTATCAGGCGTATGCTCTGAAAGCTAACCTGACTAACACTTTTGCTAACCCCAACGGTGGAGACCTACAAAACGAAGCTATGCGAAATGGCTACGTAGGCACTATTGCTGGCGTTAACATTTATGAGTCAGCTAATGTTTCTATTGATGGTTCTGACGATGCTAAAGGTGCTGTATTTGCCCCAGAAGCTCTGGCCATTGCTATGAAGCGTGATTTCCAGATCGAGCCTGAGCGCGATGCTTCTAACCGAGCCTTTGAGCTTAATGCCACTGCCATTTATGGTGTTGGCGAGCTTGATGACAGCTTCGGTGTTGAAGTACTGTCTGACGCGGCACTTTAAGGCAATCGCCCCCTTTTCGGAGGGGGCTTTTATCTGAGGTTATAATGCCTATTACCTATCGCGGTGAGCGGTTTGAAGGTTATAACAAGCCTAAACGCACCCCTAAACATCCTAATAAAAGTCATGCTGTCTTAGCTAAAGAAGGCGATAAAGTGCGGCTGATTAGGTTTGGGCAAAAGGGTGCTGATAATAAACCGCCTAGAAAGGGCGAGAGCGAGGCAGACAAGGCTAAACGCAGATCATTTAAGGCTAGATTTGCTAAGGACATAGCAAGAGGCCGCAAAGATAAAACAGCATCAGCGGCTTATTGGGCTGATTTGGTCAAGTGGTGAGATAATGGCTTTTAGTACAGATGCTAATCTATTAGATTATGTTCCCGACATTTTAGATCTTGGTATTGATTCGTTTAATCGCGAACACGCCAGAGCGCAAGCAGACATTGAAAGAGAACTGCGTATAGGATGGTGGGATAAAAAAGGTTTATCGGGCGAGATGAATTCAGCCTATTTGACTGATTCACAATTTACCCGATGCAGTGCCTATTTGGTGCTGTGGAAATACGCGCTACCACAACTGACTAACTGGGTAGAGGGTGACAGGTTTCAATCCATGATTTCCTTTTATAAGGCGAGGTATGGCGAGGAGCTAGAATCTATATTGCGTGATGGTGTTGAATATGATGCCGATAATGATTCAGTGATTACTGAGAAAGAAAAGCAGTCACTACATCATGGTAGGCTAACTAGATAATGCAGGTATCTGTAGCTAGTAACGCTAAACAGATAGAGCGAGCAACTAAGAAGCGCGGCAAAGAGCTGTCAGCGAGTGTTAAGAAGGCTCTATCCATTACAGCGCAGACAGGGATCAACCTAATCGAGGATAGGACTAAGGATGGTGTAGGGTATAAGGGCGGTATATTTAAGCCTTATACGGAAAAATACAGTGCTTTTCGGACACAAAAAGGCAGAGGCACAACGCCTGATTTGCAGTTTACAGGGAAGATGCTTGGCAGTATGACTAGCCGAGCTAATAGGCGACAGGCACAGATATTTTTTACAAGGGCGGCAGAAGCTAAAAAAGCCGCAATGAATAACAAGTCCCGACCTTTCTTTGGGTTTAACGACAAAGAAGATAAGGCATTGGGACAAGTGTTTTTTAGGGCGTTGAAATGAGCGCGAGAGAAGATATAGCGAAAAACATAGTAACTACCTTAAAAACAGTTAAACAGCCTGTAGATATTAAGTATGTTACTAGAGAGCCATTTGATTTTGAGAAGCTATCTAATGCTCAGTACCCTGCTATACTTGTTAGAAGCGCAGACGAAGATAGAGAGGATTCAACGCTAGGCGGTTCGCTAACTCAGCGGATGGCAACAATTAATTATCAGCTAATCTGTTATGTAAAAGCGGCTAACATAGATAGCGCAAGAAACAATATAATAGAGGCTGTAGAAGAAGGCTTAGACACTGACAGGACTAGGGGCGGCTATGCTATAGATACCCAGATAGTCAGTGTGGAGATTGATGAAGGTTCTATAGATCCTATTGGTGGCGTTATAATTACCGTAACGGTGTTATATCAATACCAGAGGGGAACAACTTAACTTAACTTTTAAAGGTGATTTATTATGGCAACAACAACTGGTTCAAGCGGTGTAGTTAAGGTTGCGACTTCTGGCGGTACTGTTGCCGTAGTAGGTGAAGTTCGTAGCTATACTTTTGATGGAACTGCTGACACTATTGAAGATAGCGTTATGGGTGATTCTGCGCGTAGCTACAAGGCAGGTTTAAAAACCAACACCCTGACCGTAGAGTGCTACTGGGATGAAGCTGATGCTCCACAGGGCATTCTGGATGAAAGAGCTTCTGTTGACTTTGAGCTGTATCCAACTGGAACTGGCACTGGCGAGACTTACTTTTCAGGTAGCGGTGTTGTTACTAGCCGATCTATAACTGCCTCTTTTGATGGAATGGTAGAAGCCAGCTTTTCTATTCAGTGCAGTGGAGCAGTAACCGAAGCAACAGCGTAACAAGGGGATCAAATCATGGGACTAGCGAAAGAGTTACGCAGTAGGCGAAAGTTAGATGCGCGTGAAGTATTAGTGCCTGCATGGGGTGACGAATCTGGGGCATTTAAGTTGTATTGCAGGGCGATTACCTGTTATGACTTAGATCAGCTACAGAAGAAGCACCCTAACTTTCTTAACAATACGACTGTTGGAGCTATGGTCGATTTAATTGTTATGAAGGCAGAAGATGAGGCAGGGAATAAGCTGTTTACATCGGCAGAAGATCGCATAGACTTGATGGGTGAAGAAACAGCGGTAATATCCGAAATAGCCAATCAAATGTTTGCTGATGTGCAGTCTGTAGAGGCCGCTGAGGGAAACTAAGAACCGATCCGTCAAGGATGAATCTAATTGCTTTGGCTGATCGGCTTCACAAAACCATCGAGGAGATTGAGCAGATAAGTGTATCTGAGTTCAACGAATGGATGGCGTATTACAAAATAGCGAGCGAGACTAATGGCTGACCAGAATCTAAAAATCACCATCAAGGCCTTTGATAAAACAAAAGGCGCATTTTCTACTGCCACTAGCGGCATCAAGAAGGTCGCAGGTGCAGTATTTAGTCTCAAAACCGCTATAGCTGGCGCGGTTGGTGCTGGCGGTCTAGCTTTATTGGTTAATAGAAGCCTTAAAGCAACTGATAGTCTAGCTAAGACTGCGTCAAAAATAGGAACTACTACAGAGGCACTAGGCGCGTTGCGCTATGCCGCTGATCTCACTGGCGTATCTACGCAGACGATGGATATGGCTCTGCAACGATTTACTCGCAGAACCGCAGAGGCCGCCGCAGGGACAGGCGAGGCTAAAGGCGCAATCAAAGAACTAGGCATAAATGCTCAAGAATTAAACAGAATGCCGCTTGATAAGCGGATGATTGTTTTAGCTGATGCATTTGAAAATGTGACAAGCGAAAGCGATAGATTAAGGCTAGCGTTTAAGCTGTTTGATTCTGAGGGTGCGGCATTAGTTAACACCTTATCTCAAGGCAGTGATGGCCTTAAAGAAATGCTTGGAGAGGCTAAGTTGCTTGGGCTTACTATGTCTAGCAGTGCGGCAAAAGGCGTTGAAGATACTGTAGATGCACTTACAAAATTATCAGGCTTATTTAAAGGCGTTACTGATCAAGTAGTAGCGGCATTCGCACCTGCATTGGAGGCAGTTGTTGAGCGTTTTACTGCGTTTTTACAGCAGTCAATAAAAGCTAAAGGTGGCATAGAAAATTTTGCTAAAGCAATAGCAGTTGATCTGTTAGGCGGCATTCAAGTAGCACTGCAAGCATTTGAGGACTTGGCTAACGGCTTTGTTCAAGTTTACAACATGGCTTTGCGCGGCAAAGATGCTTTGACCAGAATGTTTACTGATGAAGCAGAAATGAACGCTCGCCAGTTACGCACTGAGATTGAAGAAATCACGCAAGCAATGGTAGAGCGTGACAAGAAAATAGAAGATTCAACAGCAAGGGCAAAGCGCAGTCACGAAATAGCGCAGGAAAGCGACAGAAAGCGGCTTGTCATGTTGCAGGAACTACTTGAAAAGGCTATAGAATCAGGCGATCAGCTGAATGAAATGAACCGCGTTGATTTTGCAAGCGGTTTAAACCAGCAAATACAAGATATAATAAATAGCCTTGGTCAAGTTTCAGATGCTGTCCCAGAGTTTACTGCTCCAGCTATAGAAAATGTAAATAATTTAAAGCTAGGCTTTAAGTCTTGGAGCGATACTTTGCCATCAATGCAAGAAAATATACAAAACCTAACGAAGCAGGGTTTAGATGGATTGACAGATTCGCTTGCCGCAGGAATTACTGGCGCGGCTAATTTTGCCGATGCTATGAAGGCTATGGCTAAAAGCGTAGTAGATAGCCTGATTAAAATGCTTATACAAAAGTACATAGTCGATGCGGCATTCGGAGCTATAACAAGTGCTTTTGGTGGGCAAAGCGCAACCAACAGAGAGTTTGGTTATGGCTCTGCACTGGGATCAAGTGATCCTTTTTCCATGAAGGCTATAGGCGGCTCAGTACAGGCAGGACAGCCCTACATGGTAGGTGAG
>Ga0222717_10000573_pt1 | contig 31475 bp, 40 predicted proteins | sample C33_18DmetaG_FD_165053 | JGI IMG/M metagenome (GOLD analysis project Ga0222717, IMG submission 165053) | Estuarine water microbial communities from San Francisco Bay, California, United States - C33_18D | ecosystem: Environmental > Aquatic > Marine > Unclassified | place: USA: California... | reverse complement strand
GTGAGATTCAGGCATTGATTGAGGATTTACCAGAAGAAGATAAAGCTAATTTTTTTAAATTCTTAAAGGAGGGTGATGAAGTTCCCTTTCCAGAAGCCGAGTCTGGAAATTTATATGATATTTTAGCCAATGTACCAGGTGTTTCTAGAAGTCTTGCTCAGCAGATTATGATTCACACTGGTCAAGATGATAAGAAGCGTGGTGTTGGTATGGGTGAGGTAGCGTTTGCTTTATTGTTTAGTAATATTGATGCAGCAACTAATAAAGGTGACTTGGAATTAAATGGTAAAGAGTTTGAAATAAAAGGTGAAAATGCAGCTCTTGGAGCTACATCAGACGTTATCTTTAAAAAGAGAGTTGCAGAAGCATCTAAATATCTTGAGTCAAAGATGGGTATAACTTTAAATGGTAAAGGTTATGATGTTGGTGGTGAGCGATTTAATGCGTTAAATGTTTTTCCAAGTGCAGTATCACGTGCATATAAGTTAGCAGATTCAAATGGTGCAGGTGGTGATTTTAAGATAGCTTTTAAGGAATATTTAAAGATTTTTGGTGATTTTGATGACAGTATATTAAATAGTACAGTCTATAATACAATAGATCTCAACAACCCAAAATCAATTCAAAGAGGTATAGCAGTTTTAAACTTATATCGATATATTCTTCTAGAAGGATTTCCTTATTTTCTTGCTCATGATGTTGGAGCAGGTGGAAAGGGTACTGGTAATTATGTATTTGCATCCGGTTCTCCGGAGGAAATAGCTAGCAAGATCTATAACAACAAAAATGTAAAATTTGAGAAAGTTGCTTATAATGGATTGAGACCTAGAATTGGATTTTTAAGTAGATTTGCAGAAGATAGTGAGGGTAAAGTGTTTGCATAAGGAACTCCGATATAATTAAATAGAACAATGATTAGCTTTAAAAAATATTTTATAACTCACGGTCTTTTAACGGAGGCTAAAGCAAATACCCATTTAACTCACCTTGAAGAGCTTGTTCTTACGCAAGGTGAAAGGGGATATGGTGTTGCGAGAGGTTTTATTGCTGATTTACTTTCTCATCTTCAAGGAAAGTCTAAGAGAAAGGTTAATACTTCTGTTAAATGGGATGGTGCACCTGCTATTTTTGCTGGTAAACATCCAGAAACTGGTAAGTTTTTTGTAGGGACGAAGTCTATCTTTAATAAAGATCCAAAGATTAACTATACAGATGCTGATATAGAGATGAATCATGGACATGCCCCTGGTTTAGCAGATAAACTAAAGAAAGCTCTCAAGTATCTACCTAAATTAGGTATTAAAGGTATTCTTCAAGGTGACTTTATGTTTGATTCTTCTTCATTACAGCCAATGATGGAGGATGGAGTCAAGCATCTTACCTTTAAGCCTAATACTATACGTTATGCTGTTGAGTCTGACTCTGAGTTAGGTAAAGAAATTGGTAACTCTGTATTCGGAATTGTATTCCATACTGGTTATGACAATCTTAACTCACCACCTCAGTATAATATCTCTGTTAAAGGTCTTAAGAAAGTACCTGGTGTATGGGTTGATGATGCTGTCTTTACAGATACTACCGGTACAGTTACTCTTGATGTTGATGAGGCAAAGCAAGTAAAGGATTTACTTAAAACAGCAGATAAAATTAAAGTTAACTATAAAGACTTACCTTCTGATCTTCTTAACATTTATACTAACTCAGAAATTCAGCAAGGTAAGTACTTAGAGGATTCAGAGATGTCATTTAAGAAATTTATTGAATGGTTTAAAGGTCGTAAGGAGAAACAAGTGACCAGGCTTAAGTCTCAAGCTGGTAAGAAGCGTGCTGTTGAAGCATTTAATAAGAAGCTTGCAGAGATTAAAGCTCAAGAAAAAGATATAGTTAATATCTTTAAGGTTAGTAGATTGCTTTCTCAAGCTAAGCAAATTTTCGTTAACAAGTATAACAACGCAGTATACAATACAAAACACTTCCTTGATAACGAAGATGGTACTCTGAAGACAACAGCACCAGAAGGTTATGTTGCAGTATCTAGAGCAGGTGATGCGGTAAAACTTGTTGATCGTTTAGAGTTTAGCCGAGCTAACTTTAGTGGCGGTCAATCTTCAACACCTATTACAAGATAATGCAAACATTTAAAGAGTATTATGAAGATGGCGAGCATCTGAGAGATAGAGATAGAGTTGCTCTTATGCCAGGAGGTTATAAGCCTCCTACAAAAGGACATTTCAAAGCTTTTAAATATTTACTTGAAGATGCAGATAGTGGAATTGTTATTATAGGTAATAAAGATCGTGATGGTATTACAGCAGAGCAATCTAAGGAAATCTGGGATGTATATGCAAAGTATATGGGTAAGCCAGTTGAGATTGAGTTAGCTGAAAACTCTCCTGTAAGGACAGTTTACGAATTTGCAGATAATAATAAAGAGGTAGCTATTACTGTTGGTGCTGGCGCTAAAGATGAAGATGTTAAGCGTTATGATTACTTTACAAAAAACGTTGAGAAGTATCCGCTAGTTAATGTAGTGAAGATCCCAATGCAAGAAGATTCAATATCTGGCTCACAGACTAGATCCTTAATGCAGAATAATTTAGATGAGGCTATAACTTATTTCGTACCAGAAGAGCTTAGTGAGACTGATAAAGACGCTATAAAAAATATACTAACCGATTAAATAATATTATGAGCAAGAAGTCATGGAATAATGGAACTAGACAACTCGAAGTACTCGCGGAGGGTATTTATAAGAGAGGTCGCGGCGTTGCAGGTACACTTGGAGCTGCAGAGCAAGGCGAAAGAGTTGACCGTGCTGGTAGAGCTATGGGTCCTGATTCTAAGGAAGATGAAGTTTCAAAACAAGAGACTGGTCCTATTGATCCGGAAGATCCTACAAAAGTTGTTGGAGGTACTGAAGATGCTGAAGGTGAGTCACTTGCTGATCACTTTATGAATTTTGCTTCTAAAGTATCAGCTGCAGAGGAAGGCCGGGATGTTGATATCGATGAGTTGAGACTTGAGCTTAATGCATTAGATGAGAAGCTTGAAGCTCTTGGTAGAGGATAAGGAACTCCGATATAATTAGTTGTGAACATCTTTACAACTAATATTTGCCCCGTTATATCAGCTCAAGAAATGTGCGATAAGCATGTTGTTAAGATGATTGTCGAGTATGCTCAGCTAATGTCTACAGCACATCGTGTATTAGATGGTGATGAGTACTACGCAAAGACAAAAATAGGTCGTAGAATTAAACGTTGGTTGCATCCTGATAAATATAAAGAAGAGTTACTATATAAAGCTTCTCATATTAAACACCCGTCAGGTATATGGTGTCGTACTTCTACTGATAACTATGATTGGCTATATAAACATTTTAAAGCATCCTGTAAAGAGTACACTCGTCGATATGGTAGAGAGCATTTAACGGAAACTAAAATGTCCGCTGTATTGAGTAAGCCGCCTAAGAATTTACCTCGAGGTAAGCAAACAGAGTTCGCTGTTGCAATTGCTCCGGAGCAGAAATGCAGACAAGTACCAGGCTTTAATGAATTATCTGTCGTAGATAAGTATAAGCAATATATACGTAGTGATAAATCCTTTGCTACATGGACAAAGCGTGATAAACCAGCTTGGTATTAATCAGTATACTGATTATCGTAAAGTAAGTTAGCGACATCAATAAGCTTCTCCATATAGCCAGAGTTTCGTAGCTCTTTAAATGCTAAATTACCGATACCGAACTCACCATCTGCTGTGAGAGAGTCTTTTCGCATGGAGGATACCTTACTCCTTAATGCAGACGCCACATCTGTAAGTTCTGCTAATTGTTCAGGTGAGTTAATTGAGCGAGATGCTATTTCAAGCTCGTCGATGTGCCTCTTAACACTATCAGCTTTACGTTGTACGTCGCTCTCATCGATTGTTGGGGGATTATACTTAGGTATTGTTAACCATTCATCATTAAGGAGAGAATAAAGGCCAGAAGCAACATGAGGGTCTTCCATATCCTGGAAATAGAGCTCTACATCATGACCACCTATACTTATATTGTGGCGTAAGTTCCAAACAAACCTTCTCCCGTCAAGAGCTGCACGTACTAAATCTTCATCTGAATTAATATCAGCAAAATCTAGCAATATATGTACATCAAGATCAGAATATTTAGTATAATTGTAGTTGGCCATTGAGCCGGTTAACTGTACGTCTTGTACTTCAGCTACAACACCAGCTTTATCAGCGACATCCGCTGCAATTTCTAAAAGTTTCTGTCGTACTTCAGGATCAAACCTATCACCATCCCAAAAACGCTCTGGGAGAGTGTCATTGTACCAGCTACTTTCAAAGAACAACTTAAAATTAATCATAATCTACCTCGAAATCTTTATCTGCAATGTTCTCTTGACTTACATCTATAAGAGCATCAAGTTCTTTCTCAATAAAGTCTTTACCTACTAGTATTTTATACAAATTAGAAGTACGATTACCTATAGAGAAAGGAACATTATTGTATTCCTTACTACCAATTCTAAAATCTAAATGAACTACTGGGCGATGCTCTGTATTACCTGCACCTACATTGATGGTGATCTCACCTTTTTTTGGTAATAGTAAAGTCTTACCATTAACTGTTCTAAAAAATACTTTATTACCCTGTGTTTGAATATCTTCACCATGAAGAACGTTATATGCTCCATTACCTGAGTCTAATTTAGAAGGAACTTTACCAATTCCATCTATATCAAAGAACTCAATAAGACCTACTACCTTCTTTTCGACTATATATTCTTTAAACGACTTCATTATATATTAACATTGACTATCTTCGGCAGTATTGAAGGGAGCTTCCTCGTAACCAACATTATAACGTGATGTACTTGGACCATTTGTTTCGTAATCAATCCAATGATATACAGAAGAAAGATAATCAGCAGCTTTTGTAATCTTAGATGCAGTCCAACCTTCTAATGCATCAATATCCTCCAACATTTCACTAAGTTTAATAGCATATTGAGCTGCTTTATGTAGATCAGCTCTAGCCATATGCATTTCCGATGGATCAGGACGATCACCACCGCAACTAGGACATCCGCCGCTAGTTTCACCAGCAGGATCAACTTCTATAACTGCAACCTGTTCAGGTGCTGGGTGTATGTTACCATATGCCTCTGCAATTAGCCCGAAATCATTTACCTTTTTCATTTTTAATGCTCTCCATCTTCGTGTTTAGCGGCACGCTCTTCATGATCACGCTTATCAAGAATAGCATGTACAATATCTTCCAATTCATCTAGTTGCTTGCGATTAAATCCAGCTTCTTCTGCATCTTCTGCTTCAGTAACATCATAATCAACTTCACCGGGATCTAAATCACCACCAAGCTGTGGTCCTGGCTCTTCATAATCTTCCGATGGTGGATAACCAATAACTGTCTTACCAGCTGTATCTTCGTTGATAAGCTTCTGCTTATTATAATTAACATTACCATAGGCTTCAGCCATTAGGTCAAATTGTGATTTAAATGGTTTAGACATACTATTATTTATGCTTAACGATGTATTTTTATACAAAAAAAGAGGATGCCAACATAAGCTAGCACCCTCTATAGATTATTATATATGATTACTAACGATTCATATGCCATTGATTAACAAATTGATAAAATTCATTACGAGTAGCAGGATCATTCAAGAAGTCTCCACTCAATCGAGCAGTCTTCATCTCACACCCATCATGTTTAACACCACGTAAGCAGGCACAAGTATGTGAAGCTGAGATCTCAACAGCAACTCCCTTATTACCTTCGCACATTGCTTCAATAGCATGCTGAATTTGAACGGTTAGACCTTCTTGAATCTGTGGACGTGAAGCAAAGTGCTCAACAATACGATTCAATTTAGATAACCCAACGACCTTACCAGTAATAGAAGGAATATATGCAACATGTGCAACTCCTGTAAATGATAAGTGGTGATGTGAGCACATAGACTTAATTGGAATACCACCTTGAAACACCATACCATCATACCCATCTGAAGGGAAAGCGGTGATGCGAGGTGCTTCATTATAACATCCTTGAGCTAAATCATTTACGAAAGCTTTAGCAACACGACGTGGAGTGTCGGAGCTATTAGGATCATTACGCCAATCAATACGCAGTGCATCCAAGTAAGCTTCGTAGGCTTTAGTAGCATTTTCTATCACCTCAAGCTTCTCTTTATCCGATATCGGCATATTAGAGTTAGCTGTTGGTAATAAGCTTAGTTTCTTTTCCATACAACCATATTATAACATAATATATGCTATTTTCAACTGAATTACGTAAATTAAAAACTTTCTGCACCTTTTTTTGCGAAACACTTGCAATCGGGGTCTCAGATGAATAAATGATTGAAGAGACTAGTAAGAAAACCTAGGTCCTGATCTCTAATATACTGTAGTTTAAGTTAATTCTATTATACTTTCATATTATTAGTAATTACCAGTTGATTAAGGACAGGTAGTATATACAATTATAATATGAAGTTTACAAGTAATAAGGTAATTAACCTAGGTAGTGCTGCATTCAGACAATGGCGGTCTACTCATAGTCATTGTCAATTTATTCATGGCTATAACCTCACTGCTAATATTACATTTGAAGCAAATGAGCTAGATAATAAAGGGTGGGTAGCAGATTTCGGTGGTCTTAAAGATCTTAAGACTACTCTAGAGCATACATTTGATCATAAATTGGTTGTGGCAGCTGATGACCCAGAGATTGAATTGCTTAGGCAGTTGGATGATGCGGGTGTTGCGGAAGTAGTTGTATTACCTGGTGGTGTTGGTTGTGAGCGTTTTGCAGAGCATGTACTTAAGACTGCTGATACTTTTATTGATGAAGTAACTGAAGGTAGAGTGCGTGTTGCATCTGTACAAATTAATGAACATGGTAGTAATTTTGCAACATGTCATAGGAACAGTACACCAACAGTAACTGCTCAAGAAGTTACAACAGCTGTTACTAATTCTATAGATGTTAAAACAGTAGAATTAGCTGAAGAGGCAGAAGTAGCTACAGAAGAACCTGCAATTGATCATACAGCTGGTCAAGGTGCTGCTACTGTTGGAGGTGGTAAAAAATCAAATAGCATGAGCAATCCTTTTGCTGGAACATCTTGGGGAGCATAATTATGAAAAGACCAAAACAAAGCAGAGCGTATGTCTGCAAAGTAAAAAATAGTAAATCACGTACATCTGCTTCGAAAGAATACTTTCAGGTATATGTAGAGGGTGATAGATCATATTTGTTTACTACAAATGATTTAGATAAGGCTGAAATACGCGCAAAGAAAAATCCGGAGGATGTTATTGCAATTAATTTTGTAGAACCTGAACAACCAGAACCAGTTGTAGAGGTTGTCGAGAGGGTTATTGAAGTACCGGCAAAAGGTGTAATTGCAAAGATCTTTAGCGGTCTATTTGGATAAATAATTAAATGAAAACACTAATTAAATTATTTGTTGTAGCTGTAACATCAGTACTAGTATCATGTGGAGGTTCATGCTGAGGAACTTCAACATTTACAGCCGTGCGCTGTGAAGCATCCGACTTAATTGTCTCTTATGATTAATAAGTTAAAATATTTTTACAGATCAATTCTTAAAAAGGATATATGGTATCATGATGATGCAGGGTATCACAAGACTGATTGGAAAGATAACTTAATCTATATTTGCTGGCCAAGTGGTCATGAGCAGTTTTTCTGGTATACTGAAGATAATCTACTACAACGACAATCTAATAATGAAGGTTATAATGCCCATTATTGGTATAATAAGGGTAAACTTATCAGAGTGGAACATGTTGATAAGGATGATATTTGGTACGAGTACTACTAAAAACTTGTAAAATTTAGCCACAGTAACTCAGGGGTAGAGTTCTTCACTTGTAATGAAGATGTCGTCAGTTCAAATCTGACCTGTGGCTCCATTTATTAAGCACCCAACTTCTTACAAATAAATCGTAATATCTTACTACGAACAATTTCTGCAAAACCAAATTTTGTAGTATGAATACCTTGTTGATTGCAATCATCGTCATTGAGTTTATCAAAAACATCCTTATAACCAGATTGTCTAATATCAGATTGCATACAATCACCACAAACAATATATTTACTATTGCGGCCAAATCTGGTCATGATAGTTATTAACTCACCTTTAGTAAGGTTTTGAGCTTCATCAACAATAACACACGTTTTGTTAAAGGTTAAACCTCTTACAAAGTTTACAGGTATAGCATCTATTAAGCCTTTTGACTTAAGCATACTACATGTCCCCGGACCACAAATTTCCGTTACCTTCTCTATAAGAGGCATCATATAGGGTGAGAACTTATCATCAATTTCACCTGGTAAAGAACCTAAACTCTTATCAGCTGATTCAACAATAGATCTAATATATACAATCTTGTCTACTTCTTGCTCGCGAAGCATTTCAAGGGCTGCATATACAGCTATATATGTTTTAGCGGTTCCTGCTGGACCATCAACCAATGACATGTTTGTATTTTTATCACATATATTGTAATAAAAATCTTGATGTTTTGGTTTGAAGTAGAATGGTTTGCGAATAGTAAAATCCAATAACCAATCCCCATTAAAGATGTCGTCTCCAATATTATTGTCCTCAACATCCACAGCTTGTTTCTTAGAACGTCTGCTCATGTATGATTACTTATACAACAACTCTAATAATCCTACACACTATAGTTTATTATAGTTTGCATAAACCAGTTGAACTACGTAGATAGTAGGTTATACTAGTAAGTGAATATGGACTTAGATAAAGAAACTCTTATACTTTCTGATGATAAGATCTTCTATACTATAGAAGGAGAAGGTGAATATGTTGGTCAACGTTCTCTATTTATGAGAATGGCAATGTGTAATTTAACTTGTATTGGTTTTGCATCTGAAGATTCTCCACATGGGTGTGACTCTTTTATCTCCTGGACTGTTAAGAATAAGATGACTTTTAATGAAATCTTTCAGATGATGGAAGATAATAATTGGGTTGAGAAGCTTGAGAAAGGTACAATCTGGAAACTAACCGGTGGTGAACCTCTTATTCAGCAGAAGCAGTTGATTAAGCTTGTAGAAGCATTTGTTAATAAGTATGACTTTACTCCTAAGATTGACTTTGAAACTAATGCAACTCTTATGCCAGATGAGAGATGGGTAAGATTATATAATGCTACGTTTACTACTTCACCTAAATTAACTACTAATGGTGATCCAGAAGAGAAAACATATAAACCTGAAGTATTAAAATATCACAAGGAGGTTGGATCGGGATTTAAATTTGTTATTAACGATCCTGCTGCAGATATTAATGAGATATGGCGTAAGTATGTTGAAGATGAAGAAGGTATTAATTTAGATCTCGATCGTATTTGGTTTATGCCTTGCGCAGGTTCACGTGAAGAGCATATTGCTAATGCTGAAGCGGTAGTTGAGTATGCTAAATCAATGCATGTACATTTCTCACCAAGACTTCACTTATTAGTTTGGGATAAAGCTTTAAAGGTTTAGTTGATTAATTACAAACATAAATTAAATAAGGGTATGCGATTGGCAATTTCAGGAACTGCACATAGTGGTAAGACAACTTTACTAAAAAGCTTTCTACATACTTGGAGGAACTATGAGTCACCTTCTACTTCTTATAGAGACATTTTAAAGGAGAAGGAACTAGATCATTCTAAAGGAACTACACCAGAAACGCAAACAGTTATTCTAGATCATCTAGTTGATACGGTTCAGGGATATAAAATTGAAGATAATGTAGTTTATGATCGTTGTCCTTTGGATGCTTTGGTGTATACATTGTGGGCTCATGAAAAAGGTATTGAAGGTTTCGATAAAGAGTTCGTAACAAATCAAATTGCCATGTGTCGTGAGTCAATGCGCTCTTTAGATATTATATTTTTATCGCGATTTGATTCATCACAAAAGGTTGAAGCTAAAAAAGATGGTACTCGAGAGACTGATGTTGAGTTTATCAAAGAAGTAGATAATATTTTTTATACTGTATATATGCAGTATATGGCTAACCCTACATCTGATGTCTTTTTTCCAAATGGTGACTCACCAACTGTAATACTTCTGCCTAATCATGGTCAGGCTCGTGTTGATCTTATTGCTGAGTATGTAACACCAGAAGGAACAATGTATGGTGAAGAAGAATCTATTCTTAATCCGGATAATTTATCTGATCTTGAGCGTCTTGTTGAACTTCAAAAAGAACAATTAGATAAAGAAGAGAAAGATAAAGAACTTTTTGAAAAGTTTGGTATTGATCAGAATCAATTTAAATTTTAGAAAGTCTGTATTTGAAATCCAATAGGGTTTGCACTTGCTGTTGTAGCTAGAGTACCATCTTCTATATCAATAGCAGATAGTTCAACGTAGTTTGTTTGTCTTTCTGATAATGCAAACTGAACTAACTCGTTACTATTGTTTGCAATTGCAGCGGATGGTAAAACCATATAATTAGTATCAGCAAAGTTGGTTAAAAAATTAAATCGTAATTTATTATTTTCCCATTGAACAGAAGCAATGTTATTACCAGCAACCAATATTGGTCCGTATTGATTTTGAGCAGAAAGAGTAATCAATGCTTTAGTTGTATTACCAACAACTTGTGCGCTAAGAGCTGCAGTAGTCTCATCAACAGCAGCACTAAGAGAGCTTAACGAAGTGACATCAGCACTAAGTGAGTTAATATCAGTTGAATGCTGAGTGATAGTTGTACCAAATGTGGTATTATCTAGACCGATAATTAAATTATCATAATCCATTATGTTTGTACCTTCATCCGTTTCGACTAAAAGTAAATCACCAGAACTAATTGAGAACGTCTCAGGTAGTTCTTTTACATTATAAATGAGATCTTTATTATCAACGCAAGGCATGCTAATATTTATGGGGATAACAGTTGATTCTAACATACTTTAGATTAAAATATTATGTATGGATAAAGTAGGTGTGGGTATTATTACGTGTGATCGGGTTAATATGTTTAATGTTTGCTTTGAGTCCCTCAATGATGAGTGGTATGATGAACTGGTAGTTGTTGATGATGGTAAAGAGGACTACCCTCTAATGCGTAAAGGAGTTGAATTTATCCGTACTACTGGTGGAGTAGGTGTTGGTAAAGCAAAGAACGCTGCTATTCAGAACCTTTTAGATAAAGACTGTGATTATATTATTCTTGTTGAAGATGATATGAAGTTTACGGGTAACTTATTTCAAGAGTATATAAATGCTTATAAAGAAACTGGGATTCACCACTTTATGTTCGCTTATCACGGACCAGCAAACAAGGCTGGTATAAGCTATGGTAAGCCAGTGCCACGTAAAGTTATTGATTATGGTGATCATAAAATAGCTCTTAATCAACATTGTGTCGGTGCTGTTACTTTTTATACGAAAGAGTCTTTAGAGAAGATTGGTCTATACGACGAAGGTTATACTAATGCGTTTGAGCATGTTGATCATTCATATATGCTAGCAAAGAGTAACTATAGTACCCCTTATTGGTGGTGGGCTGATATTTCTAACAGTTTAGACTTCGTAGTTGAGCAAAAATGCTCGGAAGATTCATCTGCTATTAGACCTAGATCAGATTGGCAATCTAATATTAAAGACGCATTCGGGTTTTTTATTAACAAGCATGGGGTAAGTCCAGTTCAAGTACCAGATACACCGGTAGAGGAAGTAGTTAAAACTCTTAAAACAATTTATAATGCACGATCTTAAAGACAAACTAACATTTCTTATTGCAGCTAAAGTTGATCATGATGATAGACTTCGTAATATTCGCTCTACTCTCAGTTACCTCAGGCATCACTTTGATGCAGATATTATTATTAGTGAACAAGATAAAACAAGTAAGTTACACGACATGTGTAAGGCTTTTAAATGTAGGCACGTCTATATTGAAACTGATGAGTTTTTTAATAGGCAGCGAGGAGTTAACCTCGCGGCAAAAGAAGCAACTACTCCTGTTATTGCTCACTATGATGCCGATATTTTATTGAGACCTCAGCAAATAGTTGGCGCGACAGAAGCTATTGTAAGTGGTAAAGCTCAATTGGTATATCCTTATGATGGTAAATTTTATGATGTACCGGAAAAGTATTTTGATATTATAAACGATACTAAAGACCTTACTAATGTAGATTTAGAGGAGTGTATTCTTTTTAACCCTCACTCTGTAGGCGGTGTTGTAATGTTTGATAGAGAGCATTACTGGAAGTGTGGTGGAGCTAATGAGCATTTTAAAAGTGTAGGTTATGAAGATAATGAAATTAATGCTCGTTTTAAAACTTTAGGAACAAAAATTATGCGTACGCAATGGCCTTTATGGCATCTTACTCATGCAAGAGGTGATACTTCTTTCAATCATAATCCTCATATTGATTTCAACCGTGATTACTGCTTAAAAATTCAGAGTATGAATAAATTGCAATTGCAAGAGCATATTGATAAGTGGGACTGGCATAAAGATATTTTAGTAGAATGATAACTTCAACTAGAATAGGACGATATGGTAATACCTGCAACTCTTTATTTCAGTTCGCAGCTGTTGTTGGTATGTCTAAAAAGACAGGTATTGAATATTGCATACCTCATAATGAGACATATTATGATGTAAATTACGAATGTAATAATTATTCTATTTTTGATGGATTTAATTTAGATGTACCGGTTTTAGATCTCAATATACTTAACTTTAAAGAGGTAAATTTTCCTTTTGAATATGTTGATATAAAGGTAGATGATTTTACGGATATTATTGGCTACTTTCAATCAGAAAAGTACTTTGAAGATGCAACAATAGAATTAAAGCGTCAATTACAGTTTAAAGATTCAGTTAAACATATAGTGGATCGTAAAATTATGGAAGGTATATATCCTAACCCAGATAATTGTACCTCAATCCATGTTAGACTTGGTGATTATACTAAAAAAAGAGAGTTTCACCCCGCGCAATCAGCTAATTATTGGTCACTCGCGAGTAAAATAGCATCATCTAAGCACTATATGATATTTTCAGATGATATAACGACAGCGAAAAAGATGTTTGGTGATGTAAAAACATACTATTCAGAGGAAGATAACCCTTTTTCAGCCCTCTATCACATGTCTCTATGTAGAAACAATATAATCTGCAATTCATCTTTTGGTTGGTGGGGTGCTTGGTTAGGTGAATTGCAAGATCCTTTAAAACATAAAACTATAGTTGCACCGAAAAATTGGTTTGGTCCAGCTCATAATTACGATTCAAAAGATATTATACCTGAAAGATGGACACTCCTTTAAAAATATATTTACAAGACTCTGCTTTTGCACATTGTATCTTTTCAAATAATCCATTACCCCCAAAACAGTTCACCGATAGGGTTGAATGGGTACGTGATGATAGTTTTACTAATCAAGATATAGTAGTATGGACGGATATTGATATACCTAACGCTTTGTATAGACCAGGTAAAAATATCGCATGGTTAATTGAAGCATATGATCATATTCCTCATCTGTATGAATTTGTTGCTAAAAATGCAGATAAGTTTGAAGCCATTTGGACTCATGATAAGGAACTCCAAGAAAAAGTTCCTAATGGTATAATTTTACCTTACGGTGGTTGTTGGATTGATAATTTTGATTGGAATATATACCCAAAGAGTAAAGATTTCTCTATTATTGCTTCTGCTAAACAGCAACACCCAGGCCATAGAATGAGGCATCAAATTATTTCTGGTTCGCAAGGACGTGTAGATGTGTTTGGCGGTGGTTATAATCCTCTAGATAATAAAATTGATGGGTTAAGAGATTATAGATATCATTTTTGTATTGAGAATATTAATCGCGATTATTGGTTTACAGAAAAACTAATTGATTGCTTCGTAACAGGTACTATTCCAATTTATTGGGGATGCCCTTCTATTGATGACTTCTTTAATATTGATGGTATGATTTGCTTTGATGAGCTTAAGCGTTTGCCAGAGCTACTACCTCTATGTACAACAGCATTTTATGAGTCAAAACTTGATGCAGTTAAAGAGAATTTTGAATTAGCTAAAAACTATAGGTTAGCAGAGTTGACTATTCCAAGCTTACTGCATAAATAATAGTATGCCTATTAACAATACCACACCGGTTATAGTACCAGCAATGTCAGCGACTCCGGAGCTAGAGTATGATCAGCTATGGTTGCAAAGTATTACAATAGAAGCACCTACACAAACAGAAGGAACCATCTCCATTCAATCTGTACCTTACAGTAGTCTCTCCGGCGCATTTGCAAATAACGGTGATACTGTTAGCATTTATACAGATGATTTATGGACAGCTGTAGCAGAATTATCGTCAGTTGCTATAGCAATGGATGCAATCTTTACTGCTACTACTGATTTGAGAGATTGGGCAGCAGCTCGTCTACCATAAACTAGTTGACTATTATAAAATATCATCTATAATATATGTAGATGAAAGTTCTAGTTACTGGAGGCCGTGGTATGCTTGGATGTCATATCCAAGATAAACTTTGGACAACATCTCATGAGGGTGTATTTGTAGGTTCAAAAGATTATGATCTTACTTCTCAGTTTCAAGTAAGGAAAATGTTTGAGGAAATAATGCCTGATACAGTTATTCATGCTGCAGCAAGAGTAGGAGGCATTCAAGAGAATATTGATCATCCAATTGAGTTTCTTGAGCAGAATATCTTAATGAATACAAATGTTGTTCATGAAGCTTATAAATATGGAGTAAGAAAACTTATCGGTGTTTCAAGTACTTGTGTTTATCCGGATGCTCTACCGGAGGACTACTACCCTCTAGAAGAAAACTATTTACATCTAGGGCCTCCTACGCCAACTAACTTCGGTTATGCTATGGCTAAAAGAGTCATGGGCACGCAAATTGAATTATATAGGGAGAAATATGGTGTAGATTATTCAACTATATATGCTTGTAATCTTTATAGCCAATATGATAATTTTAATAATGAAAAGAAAGCGCATTTTGTAACTGCATTAATTAAGAAGATTCAGAATTGTGTAGAGAGTGAAGAAACAGTTCTTAAATTATTTGGAACAGGTAAACCATTAAGACAATTTATACATGCAAGTGATCTTGCTGATATTATCGTACAAGGCTTAGATAAAATACTTAAGACAGACTTTAATGTTGCTGGTGATGAATGCCATTCTATTAGAGAGATGGCAGAAATTGCTCTAGATATTTTAGATAAGGATTTAATTTTGAACTTTGATACACTAATGCCTGATGGTCAAATAAGAAAAGATGTTTGTAATAAGAAAATGAGAGAATTATTTCCTGAATTTGAGTTTAAATCATTTGCAAATGGTATAGAGTCAGTCTATAATTCAGTATTAAATGAATAACACGGTAGAGCTTTTAGGATATTACGGTAGTGATGAGGTTATTGCTTGCAGCGCATGGACATCAACTAGTAGAGATTTAAATGAAAAGAAACGAAAGAGAATTCCGAAGCTTATCGACATGCTTTGGAGCAACGGACACGAGACCCCTTTTGAGAAAGGTACAGTCCATTTCCTTATTGATTGTGATATTGCCAGTCATATTCATCTACTTAAGCATAGATTGGCTTCGATCAATGCTGAGTCGGCAAGATACAAAGAACTAAAAGAGGATAAGACTTTTATTCCTGATGATTGGCCTGATGATTGGAAAATTCAATTAGAAGTTTATACAGCAGCTGGTAATACTTTGTATCATGAAGCTATTCAAGCATTAGAACCTATACTTGGACGTAAAAGAGCTAAGGAAAGTGCACGATTCTTTAAGACATATAATTCGAAGATTCAAGCTGATGTAACGTTTAATATGCGTTCTTTTGCTAACTTTCAAAAGCTACGTAATAGTGAGCATGCTCAAAAAGAAATTAGGGAGTTAGCAGATGATATGCTAACATTAGTTAAAAATATTGAAGGAAATCCCTTCGAACATACACTTGCAATCTGGGAAAAAACCTTATAATATAGGTATGAAACCTATTAAGCTTGTATCTGATACAATTGATCGTGAGGATATCTGTGGTCTTATTAATTGGCTTAATCAACCAGAAATACCTCAACTTACAAAAGGTCCTATAACTAAAGAGTATGAATCAAAGTTCTCTGATTGGCTTGGTACTAAGCATTCAGTTTTTGTTAACTCTGGATCATCTGCTATCTTACTAGGTCTTGCTGCACTTAAGTTTGGAGGTAAGCTAAAGAATAATAAAATTGTTGTACCTGACTTAAGTTGGGCTACTGATGTTAGTTCACCTCTAATGTTAGGTCTTGATCCTATTCTTATTGATGCTAATGAACAAGATCTTTCAGTAGATCTCGATAGACTAGAATGGATTTTTAAACGTCAGAATCCATCAGCATTTATTTTAGTATCTGTTTTAGGGTTAGTACCTGACATGGATAAGATTGTTGAGCTTTGCGATACTTATGATGTTCTTCTTATTGAAGACGTCTGTGAGAGTATGGGTTCAGAGTATAAAGGTAAAAAACTTGGTACATTTGGTATTATGAGTTTTTACTCTATGTATTATGGCCATCATATTTCTACTATTGAAGGAGGAATGGTCTGCACTAATTACGATGAGATTAATGAACTACTTCTTATGATTCGCAGCCATGGGTGGGATAGAGATCTAGATGAAGGTAGTAAAAATGTATTACGATCAACTAATAGAGTAGATGATTTCAGTGCACAGTTTGCTTTCTACTTACCGGGTTTAAATGTACGATCAACAGATTTGCAAGCTGTTATCGGTTTACGTCAAGTAGATAAAATTGATCAGTTTTCAGCTGCACGTAATAAGAATTTTAAATTATATCAAGAGCTTCTAGATGATGAAGATAGCTTGTTAGATATTATCGATAGAGAAGACTGTTTCATATCAAGCTTTTGTTATCCTATTGTTAGTTATGATAGGGATAAGATCGTAAAACGTCTTCGTGATAATGGAGTTGAATGTAGACCACTTATTGCAGGCTCAATGACCATGTCACCAATGTGGCGAAAATTTGGTACAGGTCATACTAATATACCGGTATCAACTATGATCAATAAATATGGCTTCTATGTACCAAATCATCAAGGCATGACAGAAGAAGATGTACGTAATATAGTTAAATTAATTAAAGAATGAAAACAGCGCTGATAACAGGAATTAACGGGCAAGATGGATCCTATCTTGCAGAGCTTCTTTTAGATAAAGGGTATGAGGTTTGGGGGACAATTCGTCGTAACTCTTCACCAGAATATAATACAACTCGAGTAGATCATATCTTTGATAGAGTTAATCTAGTGTACGCAGATTTGACTGATATGTCTTCTCTTGTTAGCGTGCTACAAAAAGCGCAAGGTCCTCATGAAATTTATAATCTCGCTGCACAGTCACATGTACGTGTTAGTTTCGATGCTCCAATCTATACTGCAGAAGCTACCGGGCTTGGGACTCTTAATTTGCTAGAAGCAATTAGGCTTACTTGTCCTAATTCAAGAATCTATCAAGCATCTTCAAGTGAGATGTTTGGTAATACAATTGATGCAGATGGTTTTCAGAGAGAAACTACACAACTTAATCCTGTTAGTCCTTATGGATGTGCAAAAGTATTTTCATATAACATCTGTAATAACTATAAAAACAGTTATGGTATGCATATTAGTAATGGTATTCTTTTCAATCATGAATCACCAAGACGTGGTATGAACTTTGTAACTAATAAAGTTGTTAATGGTGCAGTAGATATTAAGCAAGGTCGTAAAAAAGATCTTGTTCTCGGTAATGTTGCTGCAAGTCGTGATTGGGGTCACGCAAAAGATTATGTACAAGCAATGTGGTTAATGCTTCAACAAGATAAACCAGACAATTATGTTTGTGCAACTGGAATATCTAATACTATTCAACAGCTAGTTGATTATACATTTAAAACATTAGGTCTTGATGCTAGTAAATACATAAAGACATCTGAAAAATTTAAACGACCAGAGGAGCTTGAGCACTTAAAAGGAGACTCTACAAAGCTTAGAACAAAGCTTGGATGGGAGCCAACATATACATTTGAGACTATGCTTGATGAAATGATTTTTGTAGCAGCTAATAAGCGTAATAAAGATGTTGATACTAAGAAGATTTAGACTATAATATTAAAGAGAATATGATTATAACACAAGAAAAGTATAATGGCGATTTCATTCATAAGCGTTTTGCATATGAACAATTTCGAAAAGAAGTCTCCCCTGTAGGTAATATTGTTGCTTTTCGAGCACCGATGGATGTAACTGAGAATCTTATCGATCTTGAAGATACTCTTTCCGATGACTTTATTGCTTCAGAAGATGCTATTAATTTCTGTTGGGAGATTCCTAATTTAGGTCCTCTAGGCGCCGTATCATTTCAACGACTTTTTAATACAGAGATTGCAAAGTTTTTGAGTAAGCGAATTGATGCACCTATTGAAATGGATGGTGACGATCTTATGGTGCAAAAACTCTTTGTAGGTTCTGATGGAGAAGCCCGTGAAGAGGGTAAAGTGAGTGTTTCAATTACCTATAGTCTAGAGAATGTTGCAGTTGGTCATACTGCAATTAATATTATTGCCGGTCAAAAGGCTCCTGGTTTTGCGTTCTCTTCTGAATTGTCAGATGAAGAAGCTCAAGCGTTTATGCACGAGGTTATTGATTATTTTAATGCAGAAGTTAAAGATCAGTTTGTAGCTACTACGAAGATTGTTGTATAATGATTGTTAAATATTACGGTGTAGAAGATAACGTTTGCGAGTGGAACTACTTGCAAGGGATTATCAAACATCTCACAGATAAGGTTGATGCTCTAACTCTTCATATTGTAAGCGTAACCCCAGAGTGGGATCGTAGAGATGAAGTTGTACTTAGTGAGACAACCCGTAATGTTATACTCGCGGTACATGATGAATATATGACCGATTGCATTCTTGATGAGTGGAAGAATCGTGATGATGTATTAGTATTTAAATCATACCTACTACCAGATCAGGCAGAGAATAATGTCTTTCCACTGCCATTAGGTTATAATAAAAAGCATAGGAAACTAAAAAATAGGCCTATTGAAGAACGACCTGTAGATGTATTTTTTTCTGGTCATATGGCATCACAAAATCGAGTAGATTATATGGATCCTATAATTAAGTTCTTTACAGATTTAAAAACACATAAACATCTTAAGCTAGATATTAATATTACAAAAGGCTTCAATATGGGATTTGATTCAGCAAAATACTCAGAGCGTTTACATAACTCAAAGATAGTCATTTGCCCAGCAGGTAATGTAAGTATGGAAACCTTCCGGCATTATGAAGGCTTACGAAGTGGTACGGTTGTTGTATCTCCTAGATTGCCTCAAAATGAAATATATAAAGATAGTTATATTGTACAAGTAGATGATTGGGTAAACGATACAGGTAATGTAATTGTGGATTTGCTTTCTGATATAGATATGTTACAATTAGTTAAGGATCAGCAAGATAGTGATTATAATACTCGTTATAGTGTTAAAGCTGTTGCAGAATTTATTTGCTCTAAACTATGAACTTTTTTCAACTACAGAACAAACTCTTCTTCTCTGATAAAAGGAAGCAGCCGGATTATTTAGATTCAGAAGGGGAGCATGCATTTGTACCATTTTTACTTAATAGGTGGTTTTCAATGTATAGTAAGGACACAGTATCTTTTGCAAATAATATTCTTAATAAGTATGGTGGTATCTTTGATGATAAGCAAAGAACGTACCGTCTTTATTATAATGTAATACCTCGTCTTCAGTTTAAACGTATTAATTACGTAAAGAAAAGGAAGAAGGATAAGACTGAAGAAGTTGAGCATCTAGAGCTTATAGCAAAGAATAAGCATATTTCGGTTAGAGAGTTAAAATCTTATATGGAAATGTAAGTTGATTATTTTAAAACACTAGCTAAATATCTATATGCCTGCACATGAAAGTATTGACCGTCTACCTTCTCAGAAACATCTAATTGACCTCTCTACACATAGTGAAGGTGATATTGGTCTTACGGATGATTTTGAATTAAATTTTATCTTTGATGATATTCTACTTGTAGAATATGTTGATGAAAATGACGAGGGAGAAATTCAACGTAATGGAATTTTTGTTCCAACTAACGCTGTTACAAAAGCTTGGCGTAAGGCTAGAGTCATTCTTACAGGACCAAAAACTGAGTATGTTAAGGTAGGTGATGTTGTTATCTTCCCTAACAATCTAGGAGTTAGTATTTCTAATCTAGATATAAATGGTAAGAAACTTAAAAAGGGTATCTTCTTAAATGAAGATCGCTTGTTTGGTATTTGCACACTTAAGGAGTGATTGTTCAAAGGTCAGCGTTGGATAGCATACTTTTGAACAATGTATGTGATGTTCGATTTGTAAGACGTGATCCGAGACCGGGCGATGTTGCAACAAGGCGTATGCTTTGCACAAAATCATATGATCTTTTAAACTCTGTAAATGGAAGAACTACATTAAACTACAGACCACCAAAAGGCCCAAAAAAGATTAATGAAGCAGCAGATAACTTATTAGTGGTGTGGGATATATTACTGCAGAATTATAGAACTATTAACTGTAATCAAGTTGATCTAATTAAAGAGATTCCAGCTTCAGAGTTCTGGCCTTATTTTAACGAAAACATCTACCCTATGTCAGCTGAGCAAAAAGCTGGTTATCTGAACTCATGACTACATCACTTGAAAACTTTTCTGAATATATTAAACCTTATTTGCTAGAAACTATAGTAATTAAGACTGATAAGAAGATTATTCGGAAAGGTAAACTTAAAATATTTCAAGTTAAACAGCATTATGCAAGATTAACTTTAGAGGATGGCGAACGGACCCGTATATATGAAGTACCTTACCCTTATGATATTAGTAAAGAAGGTACTGTAACAACTCTTAACTACAAGACTAAGATATTTTTAAATATACAAGATTTAGATTTACAGGTTAAGTTGTTAGATTCATCTAAGAAGTCAAAACTGTATGATGAATTAGTTTACATTCTACCGCTAAGAGACGTTGATTAATATAGTTAGTAGACTACAATTAGTTTAGTGATATCTAGACTACTACAAAAATTTCCAGAAGGTTATGATCCTAACCCTTCACAAGTAAAGCTTCTCAAGAATATAGATGATGCTTTTGATAATGGACATAAGTTTGTTATTTGTAACGCGCCGACAGGTTCAGGTAAATCGTTTGTATCTAAGACCTTAGGTAACGCGTCCGATAGTAGTAGTAAAGAGTTTAGAGATATTGTTACTAGCTACTTAGCATACAAGCGTTCTTCTACTGGGTACAATTATGAAGAAGATTGTGATAACGAGAGAGCGTTTGGGACAACAGCGTTAACCATAACAAAAGCACTACAAGATCAATATAAGGAATTGTTTGATGATGTAGAAGTCTTGAAAGGTAAGTCTAATTATCAGTGCGCTATTGATGATCGATACCCAGTAGATATTGCACCATGTTTACATGCGCCTAGTCTAAAACGTCAGTGTTGGGCTGAGTGTAAGTGTCCATATTATGAGCAGCGAAATAAGACTTTAGTGTCAAAGTTCAATACTCTTAACTATAATATGTTCTTTGCTTTACCTGATCATCTTAAGAAGAGGCAGTTTCTAATATGTGATGAAGCATCTGAGCTTGAAGATCAGCTTGTTAAAGAGTTTACATGTGTAATTGACTATGACTTTTTGAGTAGATTGGATGTTGATATTAAGCCATATATGAGTAATAACTCTGCTGTTAAATGGTTAAGTGGAGTTGCTGTTGATATTACAGATAAGATTGAGGATTTAAAGGATATTATTGCTAATAAGAAGAGTAAGAATCAGAAAGCTATTCAAGATCTTACTTCAATGATGACACGTTTGATCAATATTCATAGTAAAGTTGAGCTAGTTATTGATTCATGGGATGAGTCAGAGTATGTATTTGAAAAGGACAGACAGTCAATTACTTTTATGCCTCTAAAAGTTGATAAGCTTGCTCATAGATTATTCGAGTTTGCTGATAAGGTTATCCTAATGTCAGCTACTATTATTGACCCGGATAACTTTTGCAAAAGTCTTGGTATTACAGATTACAAATATGTTGAAGCTGAGTCAAGTTTCGATCCTAAGAAAGCTCCTATCATATGTAACCCTAAATATAAGCTTAACTACCATACAATGGATAAGTACTTACCAAGGATTATTAAACAGATTGGTGAGATATGTGAGCATCATAAGAGTGATAAAGGTATTATTCACTCACAAAACAACTCAATTACTCTTAAGATATCAAATATTTTGCATGATAGTAGATTTTTATATCGTGAACCGGGTGTTAGAAATGAAGAGATTCTAGAAGCTCATATGACAGATCCAGATCCTACTGTATTAGTATCACCTTCAATGTCATATGGAGTGGACCTAAAGGGTGATCTTGCAAAGTTTCAAATAATTGTTAAAGCTCCCTTCTTACCTACTAAAGATGTTCGTATTGAACGAATGATGAAAAATGATTTCGATTGGTATCAGAATAAAATGTTATGTTCCTTAATTCAATCATGCGGTAGAGGTGTGAGATCGAAAAAAGATGAATGTATTACGTATATTCTTGACGGTACTATTGTAAATGCCATATTAAAGTCTAAGCATAAGCTACCAAAATACTTTGTAGACAGGTTTGTTTAATTAAATAATAGTAGCTTTGAAGAATTATACGTACAATTTTGAAATAAAAAATTTACTTACTCAGTTTACTGCTGCGTTTGATGATACTGTTATCAAGCGTTATGATAAAAATGGTAATGCGCGACAAAATGTCGAGGTAAGATATGTTTTTGCTCCTAAGCAACGTATCATGTATGATATAGTTAATAAAGCTCAAAATCTAACACTACCAGTGGTTTCAATTGATTTAGCATCTATATCATATGATAATGATAGAGTCTTTAATAAGTTGAATAACTTTGAAAACTATCAAAGTAGTAATACTGCCACGGCAATTAGAACTCCTGTACCGGTTAATTTGCAAGTTAATATGTCCATAATGTGTCGGTATATGCAAGACATGGAGCAGATAGTATCTAACTTTGTCCCCTACACTAACCCGTATATTGTTCTCGCATGGGAGGAACCTACATCGTTATCTGGAGCACCGGTGGAAATACGAACGGAAGTTTTATGGGATCAAAATATTACCTTAAATAATCCTACTGAAACTACATATAGTGAAAAGTTTAGAGTTGTTGGTGATACTTCTTTTACAATTAAAGGTTGGTTATTTAGGAATAAAAATGAAATCTCAAGCCCAATATACTTTATTGAGCAAAATTTTGTCAATGTAGATAGTAGGTTCAACTTTCAACAACCTTTATCGTCTCTTGATTATGATAACTTCTTTACTAATTTATCGAGTGTTGCAGAAACTGAAACAATAAATCTTTCCGGTATACCAGAGTTAACTAACATATATTTTAATACTTCTGGTACTAACGTTATAGAAACTAACGGTGATCCAGTAACTATAGCAAAGACCGCTTCAGATTTAGAAGCGTATTCATATACTTTCTTAGGTGGTAATTATAACGAGACAGAGTTTGTTATGCTTAGCTCAAATGATACTAGTTTATTTACAAGCTTCACTGGTATTAGTACACTATACACTGGATTACTCTCAGGATTTATACTACCTAATTCAGCATGGAATGTAATTACTAACGATGTAATGAATATTACATTCCCATATCTTTCAGGGTCAAATAGTAGATTTGATCTTATTATTAAAAACCCAGCAGGATTTACTACATCAGCTAATATCTCTGGATTCTACTTCATATCTAATTAAATATATACGATGGCTTCTAATTCTCCAAATCAAAATCAAGGTGACGGTAAAGCTTCTTCTTTCGGTAGAAACTTGGTTCAATACATTCAGAACAGGTTGCCATATGCTCAGACTGAAGATGATGCTCTTAACAGTAAGTATAAGTACTTTGCGAAAAATGGTACACAAAGAGCAGAGGCCTTAGTTAAGTCATCAGTTAGTTCTTCTAACCCATATAATAATATTCCAATAGGAGACTTTGGTAAAGATAGTTCCTTTGCTGATGTAATGTATGCTAATCTTGACGCTGATAAAGGTGGAAGATTAAGAGATTATCGTATAATGTCAGCGTATTCTGAAGTCGCTGATGCACTTGATGAGATTTGTGATGAATTTATTAATGTAGATGAAAATGGTAGGGTAGCTACTATTAACTATGAAAATATTGATCTAACCGTTGATGAGAAAAAGGATATCGATGAAGAGTTTTCTAAATTTATCGATTATTTCGAGCTTAAACATAAAGGTTGGCAATATTTTAGGCAGCTATTAGTTGAGGGTGAGGTGTTCTTTGAAATGATTCTACATGATGATTATGTTAAAGAGGGTGTTCTTGGTTTAATTAACATACCTGCTGAAATTGTTGAACCTGTTTATAATAATATTCAGAATATGCTAGTTAAGGGTTATATCTATAAGAAGCCAATCTTTAGCCCCACGCAGCCAGATAAAGTCGAGAAGACAGAAATGATTCCTATGGAGCAGAATCAATTGGTTTATGTTAATTCTGGAGTTTATAACGATACTAAGGACTATGTTATTCCTTTCCTTGAGAACGCTCGTCGACCATATCGTCAGCTTTCTCTTATTGAAGATGCTATTGTTATCTATCGGTTGGTAAGAGCTCCAGAACGTCTCGTATTTAACGTTGATGTTGGTAATATGGCTCCACCAAAAGCTGAAGCATATCTACGAAAGCTTATTCAGAACTATTGGGCTCGCAAGACATTTGACAACGACCAAACTAATGTAGTTAATAAGTTTAATCCACAATCAATGCTTGATGCCTTCTGGTTTGCTAAACGTCAAGGCTCTGAAGGTACTTCTGTTACTCAGCTTCCTGGAGGTGCTAATCTAGGTGAGTTGGCAGACTTAATGTACTTTATTAAGAAGCTATATAGAGCACTTAAAGTGCCAACTACTCGTATCGATCCAGAAGATCGTACTGTAGATCCTTCATCTATCTTACGTGAAGAGCTTAAGTTCGCAAAGTTTGTTATTCGGCAGCAACAGAAGTTTGCCGCGGCTATTAAGAAAGGATTTACTACTCACCTTAAACTTCGTGGGTTGTGGGAGGAGTATAACTTGGCAGAGACTAATTTAGATATTGTATTCAACGTACCATCTAATTACTTTGAAATGCGCCAAAGTCAGAAGCTTGAGCTTAAAGCTGCTAACTTTAATAATTTAGCATCTAACGAATTTATCTCTACTACTTACGCACAGAAGAAGTATCTTGGTTGGAAGGATCGTGATATTCTTGCTAACAGAGAGTTCCTCCGTAAGGATGCAGAGATGCAATGGGAATTAAGCCAAATTCAAGCTGGTGGTCCGCTTTGGAAAGAGCAAATGGCTGCTGCTGCTGGAGGAGTCGAAGGAGCGGTCGGTGGCGAAGGAGGAGGAGTTGCTGGTGATGGAGGTATTCCAGAGTTTGGTGGTGGTCCAGCTGCAGAAGCTGGCGACGCAACAGAAGCAGATGTTGATACAGATGTTGAGACAGATACCTCTGGAGCTGGAGCAGCTGATGATATCTAAACTCTATCGTGATGGATTAGAGCTGTAATATTGTGCTCTATAGTAAATTTTACCAGCGGTTGTGGCCGTTGCTGACACTTGCGCAACATTAGTTAAGCCTCTGAAAGTAAACTGCTCACCTGCTGAGAGTATAAACCCGTTCAAAGCATCTGAATAATCATTATCATAAACTGTAAGAGTATTAGTTGTCCTATTCCATATAGTTATTTCCGAGCAAGGATGTCCACCTGTTAAAGCTAAACCTGTTGTACTGGTTGCTGCTGCTTCGCCAGGAATCGCGGCTCCGGTTAAAATCGTCATTGAAGTTTTAATATGTTGATTAAAAGACCTACAAAGATTAAAATTTACATATCCATTTTTAGATTCTGCATTATTAGCCATACAATTATTTAGTCATCGGCATAAATAATTACATGGCTTCCGCATGTGTTATTTCACCTTTATCGGCATTCTTATCAACAAATCTTAATAATAAGATTGATACGTATGATAGACTAGGTGATAGGATTAAAAGATCACTAGGATACCCACTTGTATCTGTTGAGATCCACTCTGATCAACTTAGAGAGAATATTCAAATAGCAGTTGAATATTTTACAAAGTATGCAGGGTATACACGCGAGTATATGATTTTTGACTCAAATCTATATGAAACAAATAAAGGCATTCGACTTGATATGCTTTACACGCTAGCTAATACTGATATGGATACTGCAGCTAAACAAGTTGCAGGTACCAATCCATTAGGACCAAGTTCAGAATTTTATGGTGAAACTCCTGATATTACGTACGTAGCACAAACCGATGTACTTTCTTCTGTATTCTCTGCGCAGAGCTCATTAAGCGCTACATTTAAAGATGGTATCGAGCCTGGTGAGCTATTTGATTATTCACTAGTAGCAAATATTACTGCAATCGATAACTCACTTGATAATCTCTCTGCTTTTAAACCTACTAAAAGAAAAACATTAACACAAGAAGGTTCAGCTGCAGATATAACTCAATATCAAAACGTTTTCGACTATGACGTAATGGATTATAGGAAGGTTATTGAGGTTACAGATTTCGAAGAAGGTTCAAATACTGGTATTAACACTTTATTTACCCTTGAACAAACATTAGCACAACAAACCTATTTCTCATATGCAATGGGTAACTATGGTTTTGATCTTGTTTCCTGGTATACAATGAAAGAATGGATTGATACACGTGAAAAAGTGCTAGCTTTGAGAAAAGATCTACAGTTTGATCCACGTACACAGTACTTAAAAATGTATCCACAACCAATAACAGAAAGATTTTACGGGGTTGTCTCTTGTTATATTGAACGACCTATACGAGATGTTATTAAAGAGCAGTGGGTCTATGAATATGCACTAGCTCTATCAATGATAACTGTCGGTAGGGTAAGAGGTAAGTTTGGTAGTGTTAACCTACTCGGTGGTGGTGCTCTTAATTATGATTTACTTAACGAAGGTACTCAAAAGAAAGCAGAGCTTGAAACAAAACTATTGGAAGGAGCTTCACCGGGATTGGGAGATACAGACCCAGCTCTATTCATTGTTGGATAATGAAGAAAAATTCTAGATATAGACAAGGTATATTTGTACCTAAAAATATCGATAAATTTATCGGTGAACGTGCTATATATAGATCTGGTTTAGAATTAAAATTTTTTCGTTTTTGCGACAATAACCCTAAAGTAGTTAGATGGGGTAGTGAGAATGTTGTTATACCTTATTATAACCCTTTAACAAAACGCAATCATAGATATCATGTAGATAATTATGTTGTTATTAAAGAAGGTAATGCTATTACTAAATATCTTGTAGAAATAAAGCCATATAAACAAACTTTAAAACCAACTACAAAATATAAACAAAAAAAACATATTATCTATGAGCAAGTTCAATTTGTTAGAAATCAAGCAAAATGGAAAGCCGCAAGAAAATACTGCAAGGGTAGAGGTTATAAGTGGTTAATCTTAACAGAAAAAGAGCTTTCGTAGCTTTCGGGCATAAATAATAGTATGTCACTTAAACTTAATCTAGTATGTGAAAATCCTGATCTTAATGATCAATTTGAGATCATTGAAGAGGAAACTAATAAAGATTCTCCATCAAACCTTTTTATTAAAGGACCTTATATGATGGCAGAAGGAGTTAATAAGAATAAAAGACTATATCCGTTGCATGAGCTTGAGCGTGAAGTTGCTCGTTACAATGAAGAGATGGTTAAACCAGGACGTGCAATGGGAGAGCTAAACCATCCATCAACAGCAGATGTTGATCTTGAGCGAGCATGTCATATGGTAACAGAAATGACTCAGGATGGTAATGTCTTTTACGGAAAATCTAAAGTATTATCAACACCATGCGGTAAAATAGTCCGTGCATTAGTAAATGATGGTGTTAAGGTTGGTATGTCATCTCGTGCACTTGGTACTCTAGAAGAGGGTAGAGAGCATAATACAGTCAAAAACATGAATCTGGTTGCTATTGATTGTGTAGCTGATCCTTCGTATCCTAAAGCTTTTGTTAATGGTATTCTAGAATCAAAGCAATGGGTACTAGCTGATGATGGTAAATATGAAGAGATTTACGACAACTTTGAAAGAGCTGTGGGTAAGCTTCCTAAGAAGGAAGTAGAAAAGTACTTACTTGAAAGGATTATGTCATTCATTAACAAAATTTGATTTTAAAAAAAACTTTAATAAATAACAACATGGCCGAAGAAAATACAACCAAAAACAAGATAGTTAGGTTTATCGATGCTATTTCTGATAAAAACTACGCTGCCGCGAATAAATATTTACAATCGGCTGTTAACGATAAGCTTGAATCAAGAATAAAACAAGCAGCAGAAAAACCACTCTTTTAAATTATGAATAAAGACCTATTACCAAAAGAACTACAAGATGTCCTCACCGAAGAGAGCGTGAGCGTCATTGAAACGGCTCTTAAAGAGAAAGTCGAGCTTTCTGTTGAAGCAGCCCTTACAAGCCAAGATGAACTCTATGCTGAAAAGCTTGAAGAGCTGGTCACACGAATTGATAGTGACCATACTTCTAAGATGCAGACAGTTGTTGAAGCTGTAGATAAGAATAATGCCAATAAGTTGGTACAAGTTATTAAAAAATACGAAACTGAACTTAATGAAGGTGCATCTGATTTTAAAGAGCAACTAGTTGAGTCTATTTCCAGTTATATTGAAGAGTATATCGACGAAGCAATGCCTGTAGCTGCTATTGAAGAAGCTACTAAAAATAAGACAGCATACTCCGTCCTTACTAATCTTCGTTCAGTACTTGCTGTTGACTCTTCACTTATGAGTGAGTCAGTTAAGGAAGCTATTGTAGATGGTAAATCTCAAATTGATGAGCTCAAGTCTGAGTTCGATAAGATCAAGCAAGAGAATGAGCATCTTAAAGAAGCATATGATAAGACTAGCGCAAAGCTTGTACTTGAGCAGAAAGTCTCAAGGTACAGTGATAAGAAAGCTAATTATCTTAAGAAAGTTTTGAGTGATAAATCAGCCAAGTTTATCACAGAGAATTTCGAATACACTGCACGTCTCTTCGACAAGAAGGAAAAAGAGCAAATGGCAGTTATTCGTGAGGAAGCTATTAGTAATCGCACTGTGAAAGCTGATGCTCCTAAAATCGTTGAGGAGAAAGTAAAACCTTCTACACCAGAGAATCCGTATCTTGCGGGTCTGGACAAGATGAAATAATTTTTCACCCTGAACAATGAGACATGAATAGTGTCTGAGTAACTTGGGATTTAGTCCCATGAAAGGTCGAAACAAAACAAAAAATATATTATTATGAACAAACCACAATCATTTATTGATCAGGACCGTGCTGCTACTCTTTTGGAGAAGTGGGCACCAGTCCTTGACTATACATCTGATAGCGTTAAAGCTATTGAAGATGATCATACCCGCCTTAATACCGCGGTACTCTTGGAGAACCAAGAGAAATGGTGTATCGAAGAGGACAACTCCACTGGTGGTGGAGCTCTTGGTGGATCTGCTCAGGGTGGAGTACAATTCAACCCTAACGTAGCAGGTGGCTCCAGCTCAGCCGATACATATGCCCCGAACGATGCTCGCCTTCCTAAGGTGCTTATCCCAATGATTCGTCGTACATTCCCAGAGCTTATCACTAACGAAATCGTTGGTGTTCAGCCTATGAGTGGACCAGTTGGTCTTGCATTCGCTTTGCGATATGCTTACCAGAATGAGTACCTCGGTACTGGAATCGATGGAAAAACCCAAGCTGCTGCAGGCGGACAAGCTGCTAAGACCCCAGGTCTTTCCGGTTCTGCTGGCCTTCCGCAGACTGAACTCGGATATCAGCTTCTTGATACCCGCTTCACTGGTGCCAGCTCTGCTGACCTTACCGGAGATGCTGGATATTGGGCTTTCGCTGATCAGGACAAAGGTGTCGCACAGATCCTTTCTGCTTTCGAGATCACCGGAAACATTCCACAGGTTGAAGTTAAGTTCGAAAAGACTGCTGTTGAAGCTGGTACACGTCGCCTCGGCGCTCGTTGGTCAGTTGAACTTGAGCAGGACCTTAAGAACATGAACGGAATCGACATTGACGCTGAGATCACTAATGCCATGAGCTACGAGATCCAAGCTGAGATTGACCGTGAGATGCTTATGCGCATGATCCAGTCCGCACTTGGTGCAGGATTTGGACCTGGTTTCTCAGTATGGAGCCCTGCTTCTGCTGATGGTCGCTGGCTCGTTGAGCGTAACCGTGACTTCTACCAGCGCTTGATTATCGAAGCTAACCGTATTGCTGTACGTAACCGTCGTGGTGCTGCTAACTTCGTTGTTGCAACTCCACGTGTATGTGCTATCCTTGAGATGCTCCCTGAATTCCAGTGGGTACCTGTACAGGGTGATGTAAATACACAACCTGTTGGTATTGCCAAGGTTGGATCACTTGGTGGACGTTTCAACGTTTACCGTGATACACGTACTGAAGTTCAGTCTGGAAACTACTCACCTACCGTATACGGTGGAGGTACTTCCAACGTTGAGTACGCACTTCTTGGATATAAGGGACCTGAGTTCTATGACACAGGTATTATCTATTGCCCATACATCCCAGTTATGGTTCAGCGCACAATCGGACCGAACGACTTCGCACCACGCGTAGGACTTCTTACCCGTTACGGTGTTGTTGACAATATCTTTGGTGCTAACCTTTACTATCACGTCATTATTGTACAGAATCTTGGCCAGGAGTTCACTCCAGGATCAAGTGCTGTATACTTCTAAGATCTATTAGTATTACACTATTAACCAGAGCGGGTCCAGAAATGGACCCGTTCTTTTTGTATAAATTATACTTGGTTGATTAAATACTTATATGCTTAAATTTACAAACATTAAACTTGCGGATGGTAAGTCTGGTGCTGATAGAGGACAAGGGCTTAAAAGATTAGAGTCACATTACGTAACTGGTTCTGGTTACGGTATTGGTACAGCTGCTGATGCTACTCTCAATGATGACTACTACATAGTCTGGAATAACTGGCCTACCTTTACCGGTGCAAATGCTAACCATACATCAGACGTCTCTTCAACAGATCTCGCTAAAATAGGTATTACTCAACTCTCTGTAAGGGCTAAAGCTACTTATGGTTCTGGTACACTTGATTGCGTTATTGTACGT
>Ga0222717_10000570_pt1 | contig 31550 bp, 33 predicted proteins | sample C33_18DmetaG_FD_165053 | JGI IMG/M metagenome (GOLD analysis project Ga0222717, IMG submission 165053) | Estuarine water microbial communities from San Francisco Bay, California, United States - C33_18D | ecosystem: Environmental > Aquatic > Marine > Unclassified | place: USA: California... | reverse complement strand
GGTATCATTTTGGAGTTTAAATGGTAGTATGTCTCCATACCAAGATTGATGTGGCATCATTTCATCAAGTGGTGGTAAGGAGTTTACAGTAGCAAACCGATCATTAAACTCAGGAAAAGACTCAAGTTCACCCTTTTGGTGTCGTGTACAAGTAGCAGTGAATGCAATTACTCTACCACCATGTTCCATAAAATACTCTGTACTTTTGTAGTGTGTACCCTTGTAACTTGGAGTATTTGAAGCATAAACCTCCTTAGAAGCAGTAGTAGCCTTGGAGATAGGTTTTCCATCCTTATCAACAAGATCTGACAATCCATCTTCATCACTTACCCCAACACCAATCATCTGATGTACCTCTTCAACTAAAAGTACCGATTGATTCATCCAACCCTTTTCCTCTAATGCTTGAACCAGTTCTTTTTTCCACGTTGAAAATGTTTGCCAGGTAAGATTCAAAGTGATTTTCGATTGTGAAAATTCAATCAATTGAAGAATTGTATCACGTGCATTTTTACGATACATACCTATATTTTCACCACCAAGTCCATCATTTGCATAATGTGTGATATTCTTCCAATCAGTTTCCTCTGTTACAAATACTCCATCGTCACGCACTGCCTTATCTGGTGCAACTCTGATAATAACCTTAGTACCTCGTTTTTCTAACTCAGGTCTAATATCGGTATCTTGTAATTTAGATTTTCCTTGTCCAGTAAGTCCCCATATGATGAATACCTTCTTTACATAGTTTTTAAAATCATCACTACCCAAGTGTGAAATCAAAGGTTTTAATAAATATTTTATATATACTTTACTTTTCTTGCCCATTCAAAAATACTAATAAAATTATTATAAAAAGTCAAGCATTATTTTCAAATAAGGTGAGTTTGATGAAGTTTTTTTTGAAATTTCCTATTTTTTGCTTTCAAATAGGTGTTTTTGCATGATATATCAAGCAACAAGCAGATTTTTTGTTTCGTGTTGTTCAAGTAACTGACAGATTGCGTAATCTTTTGCTTTTACTTCACATTCCCACTTTATTGGACGATATGCCATTGGTGGAAAGAAGTTATCGGTATAATAATCACGATGACTACGCATTTTATCTTCTTTACCTTCTGACCAATGAAACACAGGTTCTACATTCTCCGGCCATGTTTCCAAGCATAAATTCATATTAGTTTCTACATCGTTGTCACAAGTGTTGTTACATACATCGTGTAGATTGTCGTAGCATATCGGAATAGAAACATCGTATGTGTCTTTAAGATACTGACGAAATAGCAATATGTTTTGCACACTAAAAAAACCTTTGTCTTCGTTTTCTAATGTCAAACGATTACGCACACTATCATTGCATTGCTTGAATCCGTTGTAAAAACGATCACCAACTTCTGCTATTTGATCTGTAAGAGATGCTTTTTTGTTGCTTGGACTAGCATTAACATGAATATTAACAGGTACCGTGTAGTCCTTTGGCATATTCATTTTGTCAATGATGCTTGTTTGAAAGTTGAGTTCTGCGATAGTTTTAATTACAGATGCTTCGTTGAGTGAAGCAAGAACATTGAATTGATCAGGATGACTTCCAATGCTTACAGATGAATTACGTATTTGTTCACCGAGTTTTGCAAGGTCAGCAGTAATTTGTGCATGATTATGAAGTTTCTCGTATGTTAAATCAAGTGTAGGGTCTGTAATAAGAGGAAAGCCTGCACAAGTAAGACGATAATGTGATATACCTTTTGATGCACAATGATCAATCACTAAACCGGTAACTTCTATGTTAATCAGAATTCTTTCCGACAATTCTTTAATAGCATAATCACGATTGTGCAGTTTTGTTAAATCATTGAATCGTTTGCGTGTCATGGTACGAAACGCAATATCCTTATTGATGCTTTTTAGTTGCTCAGAGATACATACAAGTCCTAGTTTCATAATCATTATAGTATACAATTATTATAATAAGTCAAATCAATTATCATAAATACTATATAATCGTACATTCATATAATCATCTGATGTATCTATTGTATCAATTTCTGATATTAAACATCCCATATCTGCTAGTCGTGGGAATATCATAGGAAAATGCTTTTTACGACATCTGTATAATATTGCTTCGTCTATATCAATTATGTCATCTTGCGTTTCCGCAAATTCTTGTAACAATGCAAGTGCTTTGGAATTCAAGACAACAAAAAGATTGCTATACATCCCACAAACATACTAAATGCAGGAAGATATTTACTGAATTCGTCTTTCACACGAAAGTGCATATACAAAGCACCAAGCATAAAAAATGCTAATGCCAATGCAGATGGTTTCGTTAAATGCGGAACAAATATTGCAATCAATAACATTATCGCAAGCAATGGTTTTAATATGCTTGTAATAAAGAATATTTGTTTGTTTAATCCGTATTCTTGAAACTCTTCACGCAAATTTCGTGCGGACGCACCACGAAATGGTGTTTCTTTTGATGCTCTGAATATCCACACATTTAAAATCGTTAATGCTACGATTACTTGTAAACAAACTGCTATTTCTATCATATTAACTAAATATATATCCAAGCACTATAAAAAGCACAATATACGGAGTCAAATAAAAAATACTTTCAGTTATACAACGACTATAAAAGTCAAGATACTCTTCTTGTTGCTTTTTAAGTTGCTTTTGGGATGGTCTTCTTCTGTGTCTTTTTCTAGGCATTTTACTTATTAAAGGTGGTTGATACTTCTTTTAACAATTCTTCTACTTTTGTATCAGGTAAAACAATTTTAGGATCTGTATTTTCATTCATTAAATCTTCAAGTTCTGCTAACTCTTCAACATAAACACGAGGAACTTTTGGTGTAATTTCTACTTTATGAACATCACAAGTACAACCATGATTCGTTTTACCTTGATCGCACATTTTCAATCTACCAAACTTTTTTTCTTTTTGATCGTTTAAATCTTTAATTGCTTTTTTAATTGTATCTCGTATTTCTCCTTCTGCAAAATAATCAGAATTATACGTAACTTCCACTTCAAATTTACATTTTTTTGTCATAACATTTAGTAATTTAAACTACAATGATATGATTGTCAAATTAAATAAAAAAAGAGACTTCCTAAGAAGTCTCTTTTATAGAATGTTTTTTTGTTACAAATTAATTTGACCTATCGGTAAAGTCTGTATTAATTAAAGTTAGAAAACTTGCTGGTAAAGTTGTATGTTTTACAATATGATTTCCTGTTGGTAAATCACTCAATTCAAATAGTGATGCTTGTCTTACAACTTTCCAATCTTCGTTTTCTGTTCCTGTTCCACCCGTTGAAAATTGTTGATCGGCAGTTGGCCAATACCATGTAGTACTAGAACTGAGATCACTTACATTTATTTCTTCCTCACTTTGTGGTAAAGTACCGTAGAAATCATTATCTGATTCAACTGAACTTTGTGCTGGAATTTTATTTACTAATTGTTGACAAATGCATACATCGGGAGTTAGTGCTTTGGCAGCTTTAAGTGCGGCGAAACATCCCTCAGTACCAATTCCCACAAACTTAACAGTACCTGAATTATCTGGTATTGCATTTACAAATCCATTCCATCCATTAAAAGTTCCACCAGATGAATCTTTTCCGTTTTCGGCATAAAATTTTCCTTCGTTTGTTCCACGTGCATATACAATATCGGTTTTCTTTGATTTCCAAATATCGTCAGTTGAACTTATACCCGTTACACTTGTACTATTTGCTAACTTAGTTATAAATGAATTACTTCCGAATATAACCACTAAGTCATTATCTCCAGTATTACCGTTTTTCAAGTGAAACAAATTGTTTGCACTTGAATTTATCTCACTAATAATGCTTGCTTCATTATCACTTAAACTTGCCATAATATCATCTCCTATTTATGTTGTTTGAGAAACATTTTCTCAATAATAAATATGATATATAAAGAGTTTTTATAATTTTCTTTAAGCAAAAATTTGTTGTAATTTGCAATAAAAATTAATTTTAATATCATTTAAATAATGAACATTTTTTGCTTGAATATTCAATAAATGTGGATTTACGCAGTTCCAATGATACATATATTCAGTTGTATTTATATTATCAATATTATCATTGTTGTCCGACAAATAAAAGTTGGTATGTTCTTTTAAAATCATTGAATCGGGTATTGTATGCAATCCTCGGTTAGCAAGACTTTCTGGATTTTTTGCCATTTCTGAAAATTCATTTAAATTTTCTGTGGGGTTGCCTGGAATTCCTGTTATATTTGCCATTGCAATTACATTTTTAACTTTCGTTATACAATGTCCCAATAACAACGACGCATATGAACCACCTAAATTCATTCCTAAAAATGCAACATTTGTATAATTTTGCATCAAATCATCTTCGACGTGCTCTATTAGTCCACCGTATTCTGCATCAGGTAAATCCATTCCTTGTTCGGTTCTTACTGAACATTTATAGTAATCAAATATATTCGTTTGTCTGATTAAAAATATATCAACTTTATGAGTCGTATATAAATTTAATACATCAATGATTTGATTGTTTGAATGTATTGTTGTATTAAAGTCTGTGTTACCTGTAAATACAATCAATGCTTTTTTAGAGTCATCATCTCCACACAAAGAATAAATATCACGTGGAGAATTTCGTATATTCTCTTTGTGTACTACAAGTAAATCACGTGAAAGTATTGCCATAAATATCGTTGAACTTCAACAATAAATATAATTAAGAAATTTATTACAAAGAAGACTCGTAAATCTTTAATCCTTCGTCTGAAATATAATTGCAAGTGAATCTTGCGAGTCCATCACATTTCATAATTTCTCCGTTGGCATTTACTTCAAATACACCTTCATCACGAACCATAGGATTACCGTATTTGTTTTTTCCACAATAAACCATTGTTCTTCCGATTATACTTCCATCATCACGTTCCTCATCTATCTCGTAGCACATTTGAATTGAACCATAATTAAAATCGTCTGGTTCTTCAAATTCGTGAAAATACTCGGAAAATGCTTGAAGTGTTGCTTTTACTTGTGGACTCATGAAGCATTAGTAGGAACGCAATCAACATAATCCTTTTCGTCCAAGAAAAATCCTTGGTCACGTGCAGAATCGTTACGACCTTGAAATCCAGGTTGATTATTTTCTTCGTAACAAGCAGTATGATAAAAAGTTGCTTGATGTTCGTTGTTCAAACAAATACTTTCAGCATTTTCATCTATGTCCCAATTATCTCCATATGCGTGTTCATCGGTACGACTATAAATGTCTCCATATCCGTCATATTCTCCTTGAATTACTTCTCCTGTGTTCATAACCATCGTAATTTTGTTCATCCAATCAATTTGCTTGGGTGAATACGGTGACACTATGCTTTTTCCACAGCACTTACAATTCCAACTAAAAAATCCCATTTTATTTATCTCTCCTTTTTATATTTGTGTTTCGTGATACAATTCTTCGTCAATTCTATTAATCTCGGAAGTTGCGTTTGGTTCATAAACCGTGTAATAATCAAACTCTCTACGAAGTTCCTTAAAATAATTTGCGACAACATTACTGAAAATCAGCATTGGATCATCAAGAACTTTGGCACGAAACTCCATATGCTTGCTGATATACTTTGCCATTGCAATAAATGCTTCATCAGAAGAATCACGAACGTGACTCCAATCCCAAACCAAATCACGAATTGTATCCATATCGTAATCTCCATCTTGTAAATTACCGAATCCATCGGCATGAAGATAACGAGTATTAGAATCAATAGTCGCATTTATATGCTCTTTATTTTCACCGGTATGATGAAGAAACGACATAACATAATCGTTTGCCAACTTTGAAATTACAGGATTGCTTAGTTCAATATTCATTTTCTCTCTTTTGTTTGAATTTTTAATTTGGTTCTTTCTCACTCTCAATACAAGTATACTACCAAAATTATTATAAAAAGTCAAGCATTATTTTTATCTATCTCTGAAATCTACCAAATACTTTTTGCCATCAGGAGCAGTTACTATTTTAACATGACCACTTCGTAAAAGTTCTTCTATGGTTGGTTGCTTTTTTGGAGTTGATTCGTTGCGATACGGAGCTCCGAATACTCGTTCGTTTTCTTTTGCACTTGCACGATAGTTTCTTATTTGTGCATCAAGTGCTTGTGCATGAGAACTTGACGAATAAACATTCTTAATAGAATTGTTCTTTTTTGATTGTTGGTAATTCCTAATTTGAGCATCAAGACTGCTATTAGCAGAACTTGATTTATATCTCTGTGTAAGTGGTTTTACATTTGCATTTGGAGGAGTGTGTTGATATGTCTTGGTGACTCTTGGTTTTGCTTTCCAAGGATTAACTCCTCCGATAAAAGAACTAGAGTCTAATTTACTTACATCCAATGCAGATGCGGTAAATGAAATTAATAATGATAACGCAAGTGTGAATAATTTCTTCATAGTTTAATTTTGATTATTCCTAAGAATACCAAAACAACCATCAAAAGTCAAGCAAATATTATAAAAACTCTTGTTACTTCATAAAATCGGAGTTTTTCATAAACGAAACGATGATATATCGTGTTCCTTTAGTCGTTGCTCGTGCTCCGTGCTTATGAGTTATATTACCAGGATGAATACTAACATATCCTTGTTTCTCTTTTACAAGTTGTTTTTGGTGTGAGAAATATGTTCCACCACCTTCATATTCTTCAAAGTTTGAAAGAGTAACAAGTGCAGTAATATTAGAATGATCGTGATGCAAACTCAAGTGTCCTTGTGCAGAAGGTACATACTTTGCAAGAAAGTCTTCAGATACCATATCTTCCCAACCACGACCTTCCAATTGAAACGCATGGATACTCGCAGGAATAACAAACTCCCGTAGAACTTCATAATAAATTTGTTCAAATTCAATATCATTCAGCAACATATCAGTTGTAGGATAATATTCATGTCTATCGGTTGTCCATTTGTTTGAATGTTCTGCTTCTTCACGAATTTTTTCACAAAACTCTTGAGTGAATAATGGCATAGAAAAACAATTATCAAATGGTTCATCCATTATCAATTCCCATTCTTGAGTTCGTGCTGAATAAGTAATAAACTTTTGCTTCCATGCGTCTGGATCCTCGTAATAAGCATACAAATCAGGATGCAAATACGGAGAGTCATCTGAAGCATCTACTCTAGGACCATCATCATCAGATGGACGATTTTGAGTTACTAAATCTTTTGGTACTCCGAATGATTTTAATTTTGGTTCAATAAACGACAAATCTTCTCTAACATGACCCGCAGAAGATGCAATTAAAAAGTCATCAACTGCAAACAGATTTTTATTGAAGTTATATGAAAGTAATTTTGAAACTCCGTTTGCTGATAGCATATAAGCATGACTATTGAAACTAGGAGCAGGAATAACAAGTGTTCCATCACCAATCGGTCTATCTTCATAGATGTTACCTTGCCATCCGTTGTTGGGATTTCTTCCTAAATAAAATAAATCATAATTCTTGGGCAATTTATTCAAAACATTTAAAGTCACTCTTGCTCTTACAAAGAAATCATCTTCTAAAATCAAAATATTCTTAAAGTTGTTTTCGTTTGCGTGTTTCCATATTTTATGATGAGAAATTGCACAACCTAATTCACCGGGAGTTACATCTCGTGACCAATAATCGTTTGTGTGATTTTCAATTTTCCAATTATCATAAACTGCATAATCTGCTTGTTCCAACCATTCATTTGTCACCTTGAGTCCATTGGTTGCTTTTTTACAAACAATAGGTCCATCATACCAAGGAATTAACTTTTTTCGTATGTTATTTGTCCACTCATCAATCAGAGATTGATCCACATTTAGTGATATAACATAAACGCACTCTAATTCAAATTTATTTTTAACATTGTCCATTAATAATATATATTTATACCATTCGTTTTTTACTGATTTCCAATCTTTGATTTTAATATAGTCTGATACTTTTTTAAAGTCAAGTTCTTTTGCTAGATTATCAATAGATTTTAAATTAAATCCAGATAATGTTTCTTTTAATGCGGCCACCTCAGTCGCAATTGGTGTAACTTGATGACCAAGCATTTCAATCGCAGTTATACAAAATGTTTCTTCGTATTCAGTAGGATAATACCAATACTGACATTTGGACATCAAAGAATACAACTTTTTCCGTGGAAGTGTTCCGTGAAATTTTACATGATTTGTATTGTTTACGATTTCCAAATAATTTTCATTGAAATATTCTAAACCATATTCAGGAGTTGCAATGTGCAAAGTTGCATTCGGAAGTTTTGTTTTGATGATGTTCCATTGCTCAAGAACTTTTTGCAGTCCTCGTTCTGCATGAGAAGTGTAAATAAACGAATTATTTATTTTAGGTTTATTGGATTTTACAAAATTGGAAGTTTCAACTCCGTTGCCGATAACAATTGTTTTATCAGAAACTTTCGGAAATCTTTTTAAAAAATCTTGTTTATGCCACTCGGTTAAACAAACAATATAAGTTAATTTGTTATTGTACAATAAATTCTTTCCACCATTTTCTATTTCTTCACCACGAAACCAAGGATAAAATTCTGTGTTGTGTAACCAAAAAAATGACTTCTTAAAATTCAAGAAGTCAAGTTCAAGTAAATAGTTTATGTAACTTACACCAATAACCCAATCAATTTCAGTATCAGCAAGTTCTGTTTCTAAGTCATTTAAATTACGATATTTTACATTTAAATAATTTATGCTTTCAACTTCACCTGTAACGTAAACTGAATGAGTATCTGATGCAAACTGATTTGCTAAATAAATGATACATTGTTCTGTTCCACCAAGTCCGGTTGTATCTAGTGAGTTTGGATTTAATGGAACAGATTGGTATCCTGCATATATAACGATTATCATACGGTACTTAAATAGTACCCTAAAATTTAATTTAAGTCAAAATATTTTTGTTGTTCGTAATCGTATAATAAACTTCTTTCCAAATCAAAATACAACCAAGTAAAAGTTCCATCATCAGATTGTACACTTGCATAAGGAAATGAATCTTTGCTTGTCCATATCCATTCATTTAAATTATTTGACCAAATCCATACTGAATCAAATGAATCTGACGTAATATGTAACCATGTTAATTCTGCGTGATAAATCCAAGAACCTTGTGCGAAATTATCAAGTTCATCGGTTGCAAAAATATAACCAAACCAATCTATATGATACCAACCATTTCCTTGGTCTTCAGCATTATCAATCCAATCATTGTTTGTGGTTTCTGTGGAAAACTGAACATCTTCATTAATTTGTACAAATGATTCTTCAACAACTTCTTCTTGAATTTGAATTGTTTCAAATGTTTCAGATTCATCTGAGATTACATCATCTGCTCCAAGAATATATTCAAACGTTTCTAGTGTTGCAACTTCTTCATCTTCTTTTGATTCAATGTTCTCACTTTCTGTAAACTCAGGTTCAATTTCCAAAATAGTAGAAACTACATCATCGGATTCTTCAATAAATGTATCATAATTTACTGATTCTTCTTCAGTTTCCAATGATTCTTCTTGAATAAAATAATCTTCTTGGAAAAATATATCAGCTTCGTATGTAGAATCATCTTCAAAAAATACATCTTCGTTGATAATAGGATCATCAAATGACACATCATCTTGTAAAATCAAGTCAGAAGAATTTTCTGCATCGTCTATAAAGAAATCATCTTCAAGTCCACCATCAATTAAAAAATCGTCTTCATCCACAAGAATCGGTGAATCCCAATTATCTACTGTAATATCAAATGGATCATCATATTCGGTGGTTGGTACGTCACCCAAGTCGGAAGTTTGTTTTGCTTCGGTGAAGTCGTGTGTTTTATCCAACTCATTAAAAGTTGGTGTCGTTGCAAGAACCGAATCAAGTTTGCTTACATCGTCACCAATGAAGTTTCTAAGTTGATCGTCAATTGCATTTGCGTGAATGCTTAATGTGAACAATGCACATATCCCAATTACTTGTTTTAATCTCATATTACATACACCTTACCAAGAAAATTATAAAAAGTCAAGGTCTTTATTATAAAAACTGATATTTGCAACAATTAAATAGAAAAGTGCAATCGCAGTTTAAGTGCATACAGAAAACCAAATACTGCTCCACCTAAATGAGCAAAATGAGCAATTTGTATATCTTGAGCATGAAACGCAGAGTATATTTCCATTCCAATATAAGCAACTACAAACCAACGACACGGAACTTCCCATGAAGTAAAAATAACATTGAATTTGTCTTTGGGAAACAAAGTAGTGTATGCCAACATACATCCAAAAACTCCACCCGACATTCCTATTGTGATGCTTGAAAATACTGATCTCATGTACATTCCATTTTCTAATGCAAATAATACATTTCCAACTGCATCTGTGGTAGAATCTAACGGAAACGGAGTTCCAAAATGATTATTTACGATCAGCATATTTGAAATGGTTTGAAATATTCCACCTCCGATGATACTCAAAAATAAAATTATTAAAAACTGCTTGTATCCGAATACCATGTCAATTTTGCTTCCAAACAAAACCAACATAAACAAATTCACAAGTAAATGAAACGGACTTCCGTGTAGAAATCCATAAGTAAACAACTGAATAGTATCAAAGTTATCGTTGCCTATATAAGATAATCCAAAACTTTTATCTATAATAGGATAATAAATTGACTGCAATAAATAACAAATTGCGGACACATAAATTAAAATACGAATTGTTGAAAAATACATCAAGTGCAAAGGTACATATTAGGACCACTTATTACAAACGAAAATTTATCTTTATTGTTTTGAAAATTTCGTGCTTCGTACAAATAATTGATTGCTTCAGTTTCTGTTGGTAAAACTTTTTTAATTATTATACTGTTGGTTTTTTTGTGAGTGATAGTGACCGTGTGAGGTTGATTTGAATAGTTCATGTAAGAATTCATGTTTATGGTTTCCATAAAACAATCATCATTAGTATAATGATTATTAAAATTGTTCCCCAAGGATAATTGTTGTTCATACGTATTTGTTTTTAATGATTTTGATTTTATTTAACAGATTTTCAACAAAAGAAGGTTTTTTGTGAATTGTAAATGATACTGTTTTGAAAGTGATTGTTCCACCTTTTTTTAATAATGCTTTGTATAATTTTGGGTTTTTCTGCTGTGTGATGATTATTGTTTGCATTTTTCCCATATAATATAAATATAAAATAAAAAACACTTGGTATCAAGAAAAAAAAAAGAGTCACCGAAGTGACTCTTTTAAATTTAAACCTATTTAGATAATTTTGAATTAATCAAAATCAAGTTGAACATTGATTCCGTATAGATCAACACGACCAGTAGTAGAACTATTACTATTGTAATTTGCCAAAACAATCAAATCAAAGTATTTCGCACCCGGATCAAATTTTTGGTGGCTACTTTGAGATGTACTATTGTATCCTTCCATAAGATTACTATATCTAAACTGACCTTTACCTGGTCTTGCAGTCGATACTCCACCATAATTAAATGTTTGTGCTTTATCTTTACGGATTGGATTAAAGTTTGCGTCTAAACTATCTGCTCCCACATAAAAATAACCATAAGCAGTTGAATTGCTTCCATATTTGTATCCAACGGTTGTTATTCTGTAACGAAATCCCGGAATAACTGGAATTCTACATCTTATATAAAATTGTGCACCTCGTCCGGACATATTGTAATATGAATGACCACCTACTACTCTTTTTGTATGTTGGACACCATACATCAGATGATCTGAGTATTGTGATGCACGAAACAAAAAGTTACAATTTTGACGGCCCAAGTTATCAACTGGACTATCGAAAACGATATTTCCGTTGGTAACTCCTGTGCCATCTGCTTTTTTATTTTTTTGATCATCAGATTTAATAATAATACCTCTATTATCGTCTGAATATGTCATAAACTGAAATCTATCACCTGCCATTTTATTATCTCCTGTTATTTATCAATTATTATTTTTTATTTATTAAATATACTTTTTAGGATATACATTGAACATTCAATCCATAAACACTACTTGTACCAGTTCCCTTGTAATTTGTAATAATTACAACATCAAAATAACAAGCATTTGGATCAAAACGATTGTGATAGTTTGTTGATGTGCTATTATACCATTGGTATGTTCCTGTGTATATCTGAGAACTTCCTCCTGTTTTCAATGATTTATTCAACATCGTACCATAATTGTATGATGATGCTTTATCTGTTCTGATTGGATTGAAGTTTGCATCCAGTGAATCAACTCCACAATAAAAAGTTCCACTTCCTGATACTTTTCGTAAAGCAATACTTACTTTATATTTCATTCCAACTGCAATTGGAAAACGAGTTGCTACAGTAAACCATGTACTATTTTTGCAATCCATTGAAGTACCCGTGAATTTCGGTTTTTGTCCACCACTCCAATATGTTATCCAAGGACTCCAATCTTGTCTCCCAAGATGAAAACTACCTCTTGCTAAACCTACACCGGACATTGGACTTGCTACATGAATGTGTCCTGGTTTACTTGTATTAGTTTGATCAACTGAAACAAACTCTGCTCCTTTTGTATCGTTGGAGTGTGCTGTAAATCTATATCTATCACCTGCCATTTTATTATCTCCTGTTATTTATCAATTATTATTTATCAATTATTATTTCAATTTTACAATGCACGGATGAAGTAATGTAACACAATTGTAGGTTGAACATTGTTGTGTGCCCCGTTACCCCCTTCATACAATGAATGAACTGTTGACTCATTATCATCATATGTTCTGCGTAAAGGTGACAGAGATTGACTACGTGTCTGATCATCTCCAGAACCAATTCCGTGACGGTGCTTTGGCATTTGTGCGATTGACAATGTATGAGTTTTAGCACCTTGCTTGTTTCCCATTTTATTACAATTGCTCAATGTACTTGTAAGACTTGAACTTGTACTATATCCTGCTACTACTCGTCCACGAATATCTGGTAAATTAAAATATGTTCCAGAACCACCATGTGCGTATCCAAGTACACTAAATAATTGTGGATATGTTCCTTTATTTAATTTTCTTCCATCGCATGGCATCCACCCCGGAGTTCCACTTGTATTTGTTCCACCAAATGAAATAACTGCTCCAACTGGAACTACACCAACTCCGTGGATTGGACTATCAAACTGAATGTTTCCTTGTACAACTCCCGTTCCATTTGATTTTTTATTTTTTTGGTCGTCTGCTTTAATAACCAATCCTCGGTTATCATCCGAGTGTGTTATAAACATGAATCTATCACCTGCCATTTTATTATCTCCTTTCGTATTTTAAATTTGTTTTAAAAATTGAGGGGTTGGTTGCCCAACCCCTCGCAATTTAATTTCCTTATGACTTTTTGAGTTCGTTGATTTCACTTCTCATTGAATCAATTGTCTTGGACAATTCTTTTACAGATTCAATAAGTAATGGCACAACACGTGAATACTCAATGTACAAACGATTTGTTAAGTCTGGAGTTTCTTTACTTCCGTCATTGTTTTCAATTCTTGGTTTTTCACTTACGATTTCAGGAATTATTTTCTGAACTTCTTGAGCAATCAAACCAACTTTTTGACCTTCCAATTTATCGGAATTTTCATCTTTCCAACGGAATGTAACACCACGAAGACTTTTTACTTTCTCAAGTGCCAATGAACCATCAAGACTCTTAACATCTTTCTTTAATCGCATATCAGAGAACTTATGATTTGCAATGATACCTCTTACGGAAATAATATTACCATAAGGGTCAATCGCACATTTCATTCCTCTTTTTACATCACCAGTTCTATTGAAGATACCATCTGGTCCTGAATGCAATTCATTGTTTTTAATCCACAATGATGTAGATTCCATGATTGTTGCAGGATTAAGGTACTTGTCAATCGGTTGAGCATACATTGCAAATACATTATATACTCCATTTTTTCCAACACTTTGAGTGGTTGAACCATATTTTCCTTTTACAGAATAATTGTTATCTGACTTTACCATCAAATGGAATTGAGTATGTTGCTTTGGTGTATCATTTATGATTCTCAAGTCACCTCTGCGGAACTGAGCAACATTATTACCAATACTTCCAAACATTTGACCATTTTTCTGATTAAAGAAACGGAAGTTGTATTTTCCTTTGTCATAATATGAGTATGCTGAACCATCAAACATATCCATAGAACAATTATCACCCTTGGATGATGCCATTACCAACTCTGCACCTTCTACACCTGTATCACACGCACCAATTTTAATCCATCCCTTTGCCATTACAGTACGATGTCTGTCTGGAAAACCATATCCGAATATTGACACAGGGTTGTATTTTCTACTTGATGATCCGTGATTTTGGAAACGCATAACTTCGTGTCCTCCATAAGAATCTTCTTGTAATAATCCAACTCCAGCACCACGTCCACATACACGATTGAATCCGTTAGAATCAGTTACCATGTATCCACTTTTTCCATTGTTTGTCCATGTTCTGAAACCATTACCACCTGCAACTACCATTCCATTTGTTGCCAATCCACCATTTGTATAATGAAGATTGTTGATGTTAGAACCATATTGTTCTGTGTTACTGATTGTATTTTGAATCACAGGAGTAACATGAGTTACTGCATCACCATAAGATACTGCACTATTATACTTTATCTTAGTTCTTATAGTTACATTACCCTTTGAATTTCTTTCACGGCAATAAACCTGAATGTATCTATCAGCATATATGTTTCCTTTAGTTTGCAATACACGTACGTGACAGAATTGAGTATAATGTCCTGCATTATTTAATACATTTACACCAGTTCTGTCGTATGAATGTACCACACTCAAACGCAAGTAATCGTGGTGTGAACTATCAACATTAGTAATATAAATTTCAAATGCTGAACGATTTTTTACTCTTGCTACAGTTACCCATCCGTTACTCAACGATGCATTCTTTTCACTTCCGAAGTATTCAGCATTTCCAGAGTGCATTACCAACTTGTTGGATGTACCAATTCTAAGATACAGTTCACTATTTTTTTTCTTCCAAATATCCCATGAACCCCAATCCGCATTCAAAAATCCGTATCCTCCGGCATCTCCGTATATTTGAAATCCAGTGTACTTTTCATCACTGCTTTTCATTACAATACCCATAGCACTGCTTGTGCTTTTTGAACGAAGATTGAGATTTCTGCTACTATCGTGTAAACTATTTACCACAGGATCCATATTACCACTATGCCAAACTTTACGTGTATTACCTTCGTGATGATATGTAAGTCCGTTTGCACCACTTCCTATACGCAAATAATCCGATGTTTCTTCATTTACAAGTTGTAAAAATCCTGCATTATGCCATTGAATATATGCTTTGTTGGTTGTTCCCTCACGAAAACGAATATATGGGGTCGTATCACCTTGAAGAACAATCTTTTCACTCTTATTTGTATTAATTAAGATTGGATTGGTTACAGTACCTCCAGCAAATGTTCCACTTGGTCCACGAGCACCTTTAGCACCAGTTGCTCCTCTTGGTCCAACAACACCACGTTTTGCTAAACTTGTGAATGTCATATCACCGATAACATAAGTGGTAGAAGCACGACATATAGAACTATCAAAATATAATCTTTTATTTCGTCCAACACTCGTTGTTCGTTTTGGAGAACCATCAATGGTGTAAATAATAAGTCCATCACGATACTCAATACCAAACACAGATCCTACTTTATATGTACCAAATGATCCTTTATATGCCGTTCCTTCGTACATATATGCAGTTCCGTTTTCATGCAAATAAACTGCATAATCAATTGTATTATGATGTGCACTTTTTGTTGGATTTGTACTTAAACCCCACATTGAGTATTTTTTCTCAGTTGCTACTCTAAATTGTAAATGACATCCATCTACAAAACTTGTTTTTGAGTATGCTTGCGAATCCCATCCGTATCCGGTTGTTCTTCTAAATGCGTTGTGATATACATTAGTAGCACAATTTGAGCTCTTTGCCAAATTCAAATAACTATTTGGATTTGGTGTAGCACCCGTTGCACCTCTTGGTCCTGTGTTACCTTTTGGTCCAGTCGCACCTTTTGGTCCTGTAGAACCTCTTGATCCTGAAGCACCAGTAGCACCTTTTGCACCAGTTGAACCTTTAGCACCAGTTGCACCTCTTGCTCCTGTGTATCCCGCACGACCATTCGGATGAAAAGAAAGTGACTTAATAATCGTTCCTTGGTGGTGAGCAGATATATAAACTCTAAATGTTTTGTTTGATCCTGCACTTTTTGAACGAACCAATGTTCCATTTACAAAATATCTTACCATATGATTATCATATGTAATCGTAAAAATTGTATTTGTATCGTATGATCCATAATTAGCATTAGACGAAGTTTTTGGTTGTTGCTTACCTGCTTCATAAATTTGATATTGCTTACCAGAATGTGGATAAAATGCATAATCAATATTAGCATATCTAGTTGAACTACGACTTGTTGTAGAAGTTAATCCAACCATAGTTGAACGTCCATTTGTTGCCATTTTAAATGAAACCGAACATCCACCAGTGTAACTTAATCCAGTGTATGCATATCCAGTTGACCAACTACTACCACCTGCGGTTTTTGTAAAAACTTGACCTGTAGAATTATATGTTATATTACTTCTTGCCCATGACAAGTGAGCATTTGAGTTACCTACTCCAGTTGCTCCAGTTGCTCCTTTCGCACCAGTTGAACCTTTTGGTCCAGTTGAACCTTTTGGTCCTGTAGCACCTTTAGCACCAGTTGAACCTTTAGCACCTGTTGAACCTTTTGGTCCTATAGCACCTTTAGCACCAGTTAATCCACGATTACCTGTTGGTCCTGTAGCACCTCTTGGTCCAGTAGGACCACTAGCACCTTTAGATCCAGTGGGACCTTGAGGACCACGAACACCACTTGCACCACGAGCACCTTGAGCACCTTGAGCACCAGTAGCACCACGAGCACCTTGAGCACCTTGAGTACCTTGCGGTCCAGGAGCACCTTTTTCACCTTTCGCACCAGCAGCTGATACTGCCTGCTTGAGTTGACTTAAAGTCACACGAGTTGTTTTACCGGATGACGCTGCATCCTTGCCACTTTGCGTAGACTTGTCAACTACAACAAATTCGTCTGCATCATTCAGACTTTGAATTTGATCCAATTCACTTATTTTCTTGTTTTCTGCCATTATTATCTCCCTAGTATAAGGTTTAAATTACTTTTTATAATAATTATCTTATATACAAAGTTTTTTTATAAAAAGGTTGTTATTGTTTGTTTTTTAGAGTGTTGCTATAATGAATCCTAGCATCTCCTCGTATCTTATTGAATATTGTTCTTTTCGTTTGTATCCATCTTTTGGAGTTTGAGAAGTTATAGTTTCATCATCAATCATTGTTTCGTACCATACATCGTGACACACCATTGAGTATCTAAAAGGATCAAGTCCTTCTTCTTTGAATACTTTTATTACTTCTTGAGCAATAACACCACAATGTAATCTTGCTTTATCTCCTTTTTCAGCAAGTGCTGATTTGAATTGATAAATTTTCATTAAAGATTTTAATTTTTTTCCGACATTTTTTTCGGCATCTTGTAAATCACGAATATTTGCTTTTAATCTTTCATCAGATGAAGTAATCCAAGTGTATTTAGAATAAACTTGTTTCCAACGACTTCCTGCGTATCCGAGTACACAAGTTCCGTCACCTCCAGCACCAACTGGTACAATACGATATGGATTGCTTTCCAAATAACGATTTTGCACCGACAAACTTTGTGCGGCGTATGCGGCCGATGATTTTGAAAAGTTTGATTTCATCGGAGCAACATATGTCAACTGAGCACCATGATGATAAGGTTGAATTTGCATTGTAGCACGTGCTTCAAATTTTTGATCTGATTTTTTTGCAACCATACAAGTTACACGAGCATTTTTTCCAGATTGAAATTGACTTGTTTGTTTAACATAAATATCAGCACTTCCACCATGTTTACCATGAACTATCAAAGCATGGTCACTTGCTCGTTGACCTAATGATGGTCTCCATATTGACCCAGCACCAGCATTTACACTATCCGAAATGTGCATTTGAAATCCATTGTCACGTAAAGCAAATACGGTTGAATGACCTTTATCTACATTTTTCCACACTCCGTTGTGCCAACGTGAATTTGTAGTCATATACATAATATGATTATTTGCCGAATGAACTCCAGTCATCAATCCAGTTGAAGTCATTTCAAATCTACGACCCAATCTGAATGTAGATTGATTGTTTCCGTTTTTGTGACTACGATTAACAGAAGCAATAAAGTTGCGACCAGCATTGGTTATATTTTTAACAGCAGATGCATCTTCATAATGAATACGAAATATTTCAGAATTACCATCCCATTGACACAATCCAACTCCTGCTTCACGACCAATTACACGCACAAACCCGTTTGTATCTGTGTTAATATATCCATGCTTTCCAGTGTTGGATTTCATTTGTAAACCATGCCCACCACTTACAAATCCACCTGTTGTCGCAAGATTACCTTCACGGGAACCAAGTGGCAATTCAGGACCATAAATTCTGAAATTCGTGATTGAATTCTCCATCTTAGGAGTAATATCACTTACATAAGTGTGACCATCAAATTTACTTTTGTTGTGCATTTGCACTTTAATTGTAATTGGAAGTGTTGTATTTAAATAAACTTGCAGTTTTTTGCTACCATATACAGAAGGATATTTTGGTGTACTTCCTGCGTATTGTTCTAACCAACGAATCGCACTAAAATGTTTCGTATGTCCACCATAAGAAACCACATTCGCATTTGCATGACTATATTGACGAGTTGCTTTTATGTGCATTGAACCATGCAAACTACTGTTATTATCCCATACATGAATATCTGCATATCCACGATTTGAATAAAAGTCCGCAATAGTTACCCAACCTTTTGAACCCTTGAAATATTTTGTTTTTACAGGACTCCAATAAGTATCTCCAGCAGGTCCTTTGTCACCTTTGCTTCCTTTTGGTCCAGATGCACCAGTAGAACCGTTTGGTCCTGTTGATCCCGTAGAACCTTTTGGTCCGATTGCTCCTTTTGCACCCGTTGAACCCTTTGCACCAGTTGAACCAGTTGAACCTTTTGCACCAGTTGAACCTTTTGATCCTGTTGGTCCACGAACTCCGTAAGGAACAAATGAAATCATTCTTGTTGCAATCTCATTTGCATCATGAATTGTAATATAAGCACTTAATGTTTTATTTGATTGTATAGAAATTGTTGGACCAAATTGAATTCCATTTTTATAGAATTTTACATAAAATCCATCGTATATTACTGAAAATACATCGTTTGCATTATATGAATCAATATATGGGGTTAACCCGTTTTTACCTCGTCTTGCTTGGTATTTTCCACTTCCAGTAAAATAAATACTTGCATCTATGTTATAGTAACGAGAAGACTGATTTTTTTGCTCTGGATTTTCTGTTAATCCAACAAAAAAGTGATTTTTTGTATTGTGTGGTTTTACATGAACTGCACATCCACCTTTATACTTTAATTGAGTATATCCATAAGAATTCCAACCATTGCTTGAACTTGCTTTGCGAATTTGTTGACCAGTAGAATCGAATCCTAATAATGATCCTTTCCATGCTAAATGGTAATTTGAATTTCCGGCATATCCGGTTGGACCACGAGAACCTTTAGCACCAGTTGATCCTTTTGGTCCAATAGAACCCTTTGCACCAACTGAACCTTTAGAACCTGTACTACCTTTTGGTCCAATAGAACCTTTTGTACCGACTGAACCTTTCAAACCTGTACTACCTTTAGCACCCGTTGAACCTTTTGATCCAGATGTTCCCGTAGCACCTCTTGCACCAGTAACACCAGCTGCTCCTCGGGCACCAGTTGCACCAGTTGCTCCTTTTGTACCAGTTGCTCCGAGTGAACCACTTGGTCCAAATTCAAGAAAACTTAATCCTTTGTTTGCTTTACTGTGATTATGAAACGAAGAATCCATGTAAAATAATCGTGACGAACCCACTAATTTTGAACGAATAAGTTTTCCGTCCATATAATAACGAATATAACGATTATCATAAATAATAGAAAATGTAGTTGATGAAGACCAACTACGACTTACAGTACCAATTGCTTTTCCATTTTCATAAATCTGCAATGTTCCACTTTCGTGTAAATACCAAGCATAATCTAAACTTGTGTATGAAGAATTACTTGTTGGATCGGTATTTAATCCAATCATAATAGTTGGACGACTTGGAGAAGAACTGAATGTTACGAAACATCCATTTGAATATCCGTGTTTACTATAAACTTGTTGATTCCAATCACTTCCCGTTCCTGCTTTTTTGAGAATTGCTCCTGTGCTTGCATTTACCGAAATACCACTTGAATAAGCAAATTTGCTTATTCCACCAATAGCACCCGTTGCTCCTATTGAACCTTTTGCTCCACTTGCTCCTTTTGCTCCACTTACCCCACTTGCCCCAGTTGCTCCACGATCACCTTTTTGTCCTTTTGCTCCTGCGGCCGAAACTGCTTGTTTGATTTGACTTAAAGTAACACGTGTTGTTTTTCCGGTAGATGAAGCATCTTTTCCACTTGTAGTTGATTTATCTACCACCATAAATTCATCTGCATCATTAAGACTCTGAATTTGGTCCAATTCACTGATTTTTCTGTTTTCTGCCATTTAGAATATCTCCCAATTATTAAAAGTATTTTTATAATAAGTATTTTATATATTAAAGTTTTTATAAAAACTAAACCAAAAAAAAGACTGGATCCGAAGATCCAGTCTTAAAAAGAGAGATAATACTTTTTTTGTTAATTAATTAACTCTTTTTTAATTGTTTTTTAAGTTCATTAATTTGTTTTTGTTGTTGTTGTATTGCTGATGTCAACATAGGTATGATATTCTCATAATCTACTGACAATCTAGTAACAGATTTTCCATTTACTGGTACTTTTGATTCATCTACTATCTCAGGAACTATCTCTTGTATTTCTTGAGCAATAAATCCAAGTTCAGTTTCATTTCCATTTTTCCATTTGAAGGTTACTGGATTCATACGCATGATATTATCAAGTGATTCAGAAGAATCGATAGATTCAATATCTTTCTTTTCACGACGGTCTGACCATTTACTTGATTTTTTATATCTAACTGCTTTAGTGTATACGTCCGCCACATTAATTCCAGGTCCTACGAATGTTCCAGCATTGTCAATGTACGATACATCAGCACCATCACGTCTAAACTGAACAATACGATTTGAATTTGCTCCAGCAACAATGTAAAAACGATTGCTATGATATTCAATTTTACCACGGTTGTTGCCAATGTTTCCTGTCCAGTGTCTTGCTCCATTTTCCTCGAAGTATAAGTTCGGTGAGTGGTTATTTTTAGCAACACTACTATGACCACCGAAAATATGGTTGGTATGATGTTGTACTCTAAATCTCCAATGTCTTTCGTGATTGAGAAATCCAACATGATTACTATTATTTGCATAAACATAACCACGTGCAGTTCCATTGTTACAAGTAAATCTCAAAGCAACATTTGTGCTATGACCACTTCTAACGTACATATCAGTAGTATTTACTGGATACAAGTGCCATCCTTTTGCAGTTGAACCATTACCCCAATACAATCCAGCATGAGTTCCTGTGTACTCAATCCAACCATTCAATCCGAAGTGACTAGATGAAGCACCTGGAAATCCTTTGCGTACTGAATTTAGATTTCCTGTATGGTATACAGTTCTATACACAGTACCGATTCTAAGCACCATATCACTATTTTTGGTCTTTTTGATGTCCCATGAACCCCAATCAGCATTCAAGAATCCATAGTGATTGCCCGCCGCATATACTTGGAAACCATGCCACTTATTATCAGAACTACGAAGAGAAATACCACCCTCTTGTTTAGTGCTACGTGTATTCAATACCAAGTTTCTAGCATCTCTCTCTGTTTTAATACGATGATTGTTTCTGTCGTGATGCATCAAAGCACCATTCGCATAAAGCAACTCTCTATTAAAATAGAAGTTTGAACGATCTGTGTAGATATGAGCATGACCTGTATTCGCAGGACCAAACTGAATGTATCCAGAATTTGTACGACTTCTAAAACCCCACGAACCTTCGTCATCAAGACGACTATTTGTGGAATTGTTGAAACGAATTTGCCCAGGAGTGATTGTTGTACTTGTAGTTATAGATGCAGTTGATCCGGCAGCTCCTTTTGCACCAACTGAACCTTTTGCACCAACTGAACCCTTTGCACCAACTGAACCCTTTGCACCAACTGAACCCTTTGCACCCGTTGGACCTCTTGAACCAGTAGCACCTCTTGATCCAGTTGTACCTCTTGCACCAGTTGTACCTCTTGATGCCATTGGTGTGAAACTAAGCATTGTGGTAAGTGTACCAGTTGTGTGACAACTTGCATATACTGCAAATTTTCTGTTTGCTCCGGCAGATACGGTGCGAATTAAACTACCATTAACATAATATCTTACAGAATGATTATCGTATGTAATTGTAAAAATTGTAGTATTTGAGTAACTTCCCCAACTAGAAACACTTGAACTCTTTTTTCTGATAGAACCACTTTCATAAATTTGGTATGCTTTTCCACCATGTGGATAAAACGCATAATCAATATTAACATATTTACTGCTATGATTTGTACTGAAATCACTTAACCCTATCATAACAGATTTCGTATTATATGCAGGACGAAAAGAAACTGAACATCCTCCTGTATATTGAAGTTGTGAGTATCCGTATCCAGTTGACCATGAATTTCCTCCACTACTTGATTTTTCTATATACTGTCCACCATTTTGCAATGTCAATTTATTTCCAACGAATTTAAGATGAGCATTTGCGTTACCTACACTTCCAGTTGCACCTTTTGCTCCTGTTGAACCTCTTGGTCCTGTTGCTCCACGTGATCCAGCTGAACCTTTAGGACCAGTTGCACCAGTTGCACCTCTTGCCCCAGTTGCTCCTCTTGCACCACTTGCTCCAGTTGCTCCTCTAGCACCTTTTGCTCCAGATGCACCTGTTGGTCCTTGTTGACCCGGTGTACCTCTTGCACCAGTTGCTCCTTTCGCACCAGTTGAACCAGTTGCTCCTCTTGCTCCAGTTGCTCCGGCTACACCGGCCGTACCAGTTGCTCCTCTTGCACCAGTTGGTCCACGGTCACCTTTTTGACCTGATGTACCCGTTGCTCCTTGAGCACCTCTTGCTCCTTGAGCACCCTGAGTACCTTGTGGTCCTCGGTCACCTTTAGCACCTTTAGCACCAGATCCAGAAACTTTTTCTTTCAATTGACTTAAAGTAACTCGTGTAGTTTTACCACTACTACTTGCGTCTTGCCCACTTGTAGTTGATTTATCAACCACCAAAAATTCATCAGCATCATTTAATACCTGAATTTGATCTAATTCGCTAATTTTCTTATTCTCTGCCATGTTGTGTTTATCTCCGTTAAATTTATGGAAAAATATATTTCTTTAAATAAATATACACACAAATACAAAAATAAAAAAAAGAACCAAGATTTCTCTTGGTTCTTTCAAACTAAATTAGATATTATTTTTTTTTCTTAATAGAGTGCTCGGTCTTGTGAAACACTTTCTCCGTTTCTAAGTCGTTGAAGTTGTTCTTGTGCACGACGTTCTCTTGCTTGAAATTCTGCTAATGCACGTCTGCGTTCTTCTTGAATTCTACGAATTTCAATTTCTTGTTGAAGTTCTGCTTCACGTTGTTCAGCACGATGTCTTGCTTGAGTTATTTCGTCAGAAACAATTCCACGATTATTTGAAGTGGTGTGTGCATGAACAGGAGGACAATATTCAACGTGTTTACGACGTGCGTTTTCAATTCGTTGTTGTTCTTCACGACGTAAACGTTCACGGTGTGCAATTTCACGTTGTCGTGCTTCCCACTCTCGTTGTTCTTCACGATAATCAGCACCTTTTCCACTTTGATTGCCTATAATCATACCAAGAACAGAACCAATAATGATTCCTTCTTTTTGCTTGCCACTTTGATGACCAATTACACCACCAAGTGTTCCACCACCGATTGCTCCACCGACAGTGCGTTGCGTTTGCTTTTGACCCCATCCATCTGAAGCAAACAGATTTGCTCCGGAAAATGCGGTTGCGATTGCGATTAAAAATAATGTTGTTCTCATTTGTGTTTTACCTTTCTTTATCTTATTAAGTATATATACTAGCAAAATTCAATTAAAATGTCAAGAATTAAATTATAATAATTCATTTAAGTCAACGATTTTCTAATAATTGTGCGTAATTCGTCTATATCCAACGCAAACTTTGTTTTTGCCACGAATCCATTTTTGTGAGCAAACAATATTTGTTCGTGTGATTCAATTTGCGAAAAATCAATTTTAGAAGAATCATTTAATCTATACAAACAAAGTCCTTCTCCACGATCATCAAATGTAACGGTTGCTATTGCATTCGGATGATGTTCATTAATATAAGCATTCAAAGCAAAAGTGGGATCTTCGTTTCCTTCTACATCCAACGACAAAACGATTTCGTTTTCATCTACCTTAAAAGTTTTAAGTGTTTCCGACAAAAGTTTCCACCGTGCAGTAAATTGTTCTAGTGTTTTTAATAAATCCGAACCTATTGTAATCATAAGTTGGTAAATTAAACTTTCAGAATCAAATTCAGTAAACTGAGAAAATTTAAATAAAATTGCTTCTTCAATAGGAGAAAATGTTGCATCTGAAATTTTGTTCCATTCTATGCCAATTTCATTCGCAACGAAATATGGACCTTTGCTATCAAATTTTTCTGATATATTCAACCAACGAAATCCTCGTTGTGCTTCTTCGTATATAGTCATATCTTTCAACAACAAACTCAAAGCACAACACGGTTCTGCATCACGATCAAATTGATGATGATCAAAATTACTTAATTCGGGTTTGTGTTGTTCTCCAACATCCAAAACAATTACATTAAAATCTTTTAGTTCTTGTTTCGTTGGATCTCTACGAATTAATTCAGGATAATTTTTTTGCTCTGCACACATAGCAAGAGTAAAACACACCGACAAAAAATCGTCACGATGTGCATGACCACCATGAGTCACAATGCGTTTTACTTTATCAAACTCAATCATTTTAATTGGTGGACCCGGCAGGACTTGAACCTGCGACCAAGGCATTATGAGTGCCCTGCTCTAACCACTGAGCTACAGGTCCTTGTAAAGAGTCATTTATCTTTTTCTGCATAATACGATGAAATTGTATCCTACTTGGAATATTGTTGTCAATAGCATTTTGCAAATGCACTTCGTTGTCGTATGCAATCAACAGAACTTCTTCTGTTGTTAAATTAAGTGTGTGATTGTTCATATTGAAATATACGCATTAAAGATTTACCAAATCAATAAGGGCTATCATCCTTGTTCTTGGATTGTTGAACAATGCGTGGAAAGATTTTGTGAGTCTTGAATTTCGTTTAATTCGGTTTCAAGTTCCATTTGCTCGGCAGATACACGAAGCAATTCTTGAAGTTCAAAATAAGCATCTTCTGATTCTTCGGGTGAAATCTTGGCAAAACTCTCTATGTCTGTGTTTCTCATTATGTAAAGCATCTTATCAAGGTTTTTATAAAAAGTCAACCCCAAAATGCAACTTTATAAAAAAAGGTGGGTACACCATCTGTACCCACCTAACACATGACTTTTAGTCGGTAGCGAACCAATCTAAATTATTTTTTAGTCAACTCAGTGTATAGTTTCTTAACCATTTCTTTGATTTTCTTTGCTACTTTATTTTTTACCCTAGAATCTCCTTTGACTTTTTTGATTTGCCAAAATTCCATTTTGTCCGCATATTTTTCATAGTGCTTCAACATATAATCTTTTTGTTCTTTTTCACTTATTACAATGATTTTATCACAAAAAGTAAAATCCTTATCTGAAATCGTTGCGTGTTCTTTAGTGTAACAATCACTTCCGTAAAGTAAAAAACTATCACACACTTGTTTTGAAAATTCAGTCAACTCAGCAGTTTCATCAATTTCAATATTAGAACTATAAGCAGCCGGATACCTAGAACTGGGATAACGACCCATTCCGTGAGTATTTAACATAAATAAACACTCCAATTTCCCTAAGTTGTTAAAATATGCTTCTGCAAATTTACTGCGATACATATTTCCGTTTCCAATAAATACTACTTTCTTCATATTATAATAATTAGTGTATATATGAGTTTTTATAATAGTTTTTATAATAAATTTTCAAGTAATCTCAACAATGCAAACGCAGTAAAAAAATGAAGCAATACAGTCGCAGATACAGTAATTGTTAATCCAATTAAAATCCAATATAAAATTTTCTTAATTTCCACTATCTTTTTTCAGTTTTCTTCGTGCGAAATCTACAATGATGTTTTTCACACTTACAAATTCATCAAACGAAATCATCATCCATTTACGTTTGTATATCAAATGATTTTCAAAATATGTACTTGGACAAATTCCATCATCTGTTTTTATTATTTTGTAATCAAATACCACATAACTTCCTATGTAACTAAATTTGCACATTATTATTGGAAGTCGTTTTGCAAGAACTGCATCTTTTTCTGCTGACTCTATCCATCCATCTAACAATTTGTTTTCTCCGTGCAATAAATGAGAAAATTTAAAATCTTCGTAATGCTTTGCTTCTATTGTAAACGGAAAATCTTTTGGTGTTATTATATCACCAGTTAATATTTCAACTACATCTTGACGTTCACCTTCGGCATTTTTTTCATTTTCTCCACCGAACATAGCACCTGAACGAGGAACACGACTAAACTTGCCCTCAAAGTGCTCTTCTAGAAACTTTGCTACTTCAAGTTCCCACGCATTTCCTTTGTCTTTTGATGCACCTCCCATTATTATAATAAATATACAACCAAGGAGTTTTTATAATAATGCTACTAAACTAAAAGTTTTATATCATTTAAGTTGATTTTTTTAACTTTTGAAAATCTTTGATATTCACGTCGTAATTGATTCAACATACCAGATGAAGTTTTGTAAGGATCATCAGCACGATACCAATGATACAAATAAACTCCATCCATTATTCCAAATTTTATTTTGTGTTTAAATAATCGGTCACGGAAATCATCATCAACTTCAAGAAATCCTTCGGTTTTGAAACCTTTTATTTTTTTCCATGTAGATTTTTTAACTAATATTAAAGTTCCACTGAATCTTGGTTCGTTTATCATGTTGCCACTATACCTAGAAGGTTGAGCATTGGGTATTTCAATTGTTGCTCCCGGAGATAATTGTGAATAATACTTTTTTTGTAAGTGTTGACCAATTTTGCGATGATAAGAAATGTCATGATTATCAACATCAATGTTTCCAAGAAGTTGCCACGAATAACCAACTCTATTGGTTCTTGCTCCAAATGCTCCGTATTTTGGATTTCGTTTTATTATATCCAACAATTGTTGTGTATAATTTTCCGTGGTAAACATTGCATCATGGTCTACGAAACAAGCCCAATCATCATCAGCTGGAAGAAGTTTCATAAACTGATTGTACGCACATCCAATGTTATTTTGACATCTTGAACTTGCGTATGCGATATGAGTGTAAATCATAAATAATCACACACTCCACCTACCCATCCATTCATCTAAACCTTTTTCAGTTTTTTTATTTTGTGGTTGTCGTTCAGTCGGGATAATTGTATCCAAGTAATCAACTTTTACATGACTTGAAATATTTTCATCTCTCCAAATCAAAAAATTAATTGTTAATTGATCTCTACGAAATTTTTCGGTGCTACACTTGTGCCATATTTTATTAAATTCACGATCAATGTGTTTATACTTGACTCTCCATATTATTTTATTCGTTTCAATCAATCCACTTTTTTTCGGAAATCCTTTTGACATCAAATGCTCTTCCCACATTTTTAATCTTGCCATATTTTCCAAGGTAGCATCTGGATGATATTTAATGTGATTTATTTCATCATACAAATCATATTTTTTAACCGTTTTTCCTTCTACTTTATTTCCATTTTCATCAAATAGAGGCATCAATCCAGTATGCTTTTTAAATACAATATCTGTATCATCTGAAATATCACTTATATAATTTTTGATATTATTTTTATCTGTTGAAGGTAAAAGCACATGATGAGCATCAACCCAAATTATCCAATCATATCCTGTGAAGTATTCCCAATATAGCATTTTAATTCTTTTTGCCAATATTCTGCTACCAGGAGATATTCGTGTATTCTCAAAGCAATTATCTACATGAACCACATTCCACTTATTTGATGTTACATCTTTATTATCCGTGAAATAAAAATAATCAATTCCACTTTCATGGTGATGCAAATCATCAACAAGTCCATTTACATTTCCTCCTATGTTTGCGGTATAAAATGCTATTTTCATGTTTAAGCAGGAAGTTCCTTGTTTGTTCCGTTGTACATAAATATCTTATTCAAATCAAATGGAACATTGTGAGTTTTATAGTGGTCGTCTGCTTTTTCAAATTTATTGATACATCTATCGTAAGGATCGTCTGCTTTATACCAATGATAAACATAAACTCCGTTCATGATATAAATAAATTTATTTTTTGCTTCAAGTTTATATCTTAAATCATTATCAACATGATTAAATCCATCTTCTTTAAATCCACCAATTTCTAACCATTGTGCTTTTTTGATTAAAATCACAACTCCACTAAATCCTATTTGAATTGTATTTTCATCTGCTTTAAATAAATCATAGTAATATCTTTTTTGGATATGCTTTCCGATTTCACGATGATAAAACATATCATGGTTATGCAAATCAATATTTCCCACAAGTTGATAAGTGCTATTTATACGATTAGTTCTTGCTCCGAATGCACCAATATCTGGATATTTTTTGATTATATTTTCCATTTGTGTATACCAATTTTTTGTGGTAAACATTGCATCGTGATCAAGAAAACACGCCCAATCATCATCGTTTGGAAGCATCTCCATGAATTTATTATACGCGAGTCCAAGATTTGTACCACATGACTTTGGTGCGAATGGTATATTTGCATATATCATAAATTATTCTCCATATTATTACTGATATTAAATATAAGTATTTTTACATCAGTTTTTTATAAAAATAATTTAAGAATTTATTAAATCGTATCGTGCTTTTATTAGCAATTCTTGTTTGTGAATTCTAAGTAGAATAAAAGTAGTTTTTTTATTTTGATAACGAACAATATCTGCCATAGAATAATTTATGGTGTATTTGTTTCCGTTACACTTGTTCATTTACTTTTTTGATAATTCCGCAAAAATTTGTTTCTTTGTTTCATCGACCATCTCCCACGAAACATCGTTACGACCAAAATGTCCGTGATAAGAAGTTTTGCGATAAATGGGTTTTCTGAGATCAAGGTATTTGATGATTCCATCAGGTGTCAATTCAAAGTTTTCCAAAACTGCATTTTCAATGTCGGTCTCATCGACATTGTTTGTTCCGAAAGTATCAACACGAACACTTACAGGTTCTGCAACTCCAATAGCATATGCAAGTTGAACTTCGCATTTTTCTGCTACTCCACTTGCTACAATTGTTTTGGCAACGTGTCGTGCCATGTAGGCCGCACTTCTATCTACTTTTGTAGGGTCTTTACCACTAAATGCTCCACCTCCGTGTCGTGCCATTCCTCCGTAAGTATCAACAATGATTTTACGACCCGTAAGACCCGTATCTCCGTGTGGTCCACCGATAATAAATTGACCTGTTGGATTGATGTGAAATTTGGTGTCTATTAAATACTTTTCATCTACAATCTCACGAATAAGTGCTTCAATATCTTTTTTGATTGTTTCTTGAGTTACATCTTCATCATGCTGAGTTGATAACACAATTGTATCTACACGAATTGGTTTATCATTTTCATCGTATTCCACCGTAACTTGTGATTTAGCATCTGGACGAAGATACGGAATGCTTTTTGAATGTCGTGCTTCTTCTACCTTCTTGATAATTTGATGCGACAACATAATAGGCAATGGCATAAGTTCAGGTGTTTCGTTGCAAGCATATCCAAACATAAGACCTTGGTCACCTGCTCCTGCTTCTTTATGCTCTCCTTCATTTTCATTAACTCCCATTGCAATATCAGCACTTTGTCGGTCAATAGTAAATAATACTGAACAACCTTTTGCACTTATTCCATATTTTTCGTCTGTGTATCCTATATCTGATAATACATCACGTGCTATATCTTGAAAGTTAACCCATCCTTCCGCAGTAATTTCTCCACCGATTACTACTAATCCAGTTGTTGCGAATGTTTCACAAGCAACTCTTGCGTTTGCATCTTGTTTTAAAAAAGCATCAAGAACTGCATCACTTATTTGATCGCATACTTTATCGGGATGTCCACTTGAAACTGACTCGGATGTAAATAACTTCTTATTTTTCACTTGTATAAATAATAAGCAAATTACTTATTATAGTCAAGAAACTAAAAATATAATTTGTAATGCTTTGTTATTTCGTCAATTAAAAAAGTTTTCGCAGTTTCAACATCATCAACGATTTTGAATAAATCCAAGTCTTTTTTAGAAATTGTTCCTGCTTCTACAAATTTATCCCAATTGATTACATTTTCCCAAAAATCTTTTCCGTATAAAATTGTCGGAACTGGTTTTTGAATTTTCTGACATTGAATCAATGTTAATGCTTCAAATAGTTCGTCTATTGTACCAAAACCACCTGGAAATACAACCAATGCTTTTGCTTGATACAAAAACCAAAATTTGCGTGTGAAAAAGTAATGATAAATAAAATCAAGTTCTGATGTTACATATTGATTGTTTTCTTGTTCAAACGGAAGAACTATTCCAAGTCCTACAGTTTTTCCACCGGCATCATGTGCTCCTTTGTTGGCTGCTTCCATGATACCAGGTCCAGCACCACTACTTATATAAAACTTTTTTTCTCGTTCTGAAAACGTTTCTTCTGACCATTTTGTAAGTTGTTTGCTTAATTCATATGCTTCGGTATAATATCGGTCATACTTGTTGTTTTTAAATTTTTCATCTGTTTCATTGATTCTAGCACTTCCTTGAAAAACAATAGTGTTACGCACACCCATTTTCTTCATTCGTGCTTCAGTTTCCATCAATTCTGCAAGGACACGTAGCCATCTGGCTTCACGACTTTTCATGAAAGTCATGTTCTCGTACGCTTCCTTGGTTTCTTTTCGTTTTTTTGGATCGTACTTCATATCAATAAATATCAAGCATCAAGCAAAATTATAAAAAACATTTTACTTATTTATGC
>Ga0222717_10000568_pt1 | contig 31582 bp, 23 predicted proteins | sample C33_18DmetaG_FD_165053 | JGI IMG/M metagenome (GOLD analysis project Ga0222717, IMG submission 165053) | Estuarine water microbial communities from San Francisco Bay, California, United States - C33_18D | ecosystem: Environmental > Aquatic > Marine > Unclassified | place: USA: California... | reverse complement strand
AATACAGCTCCACAGGTATACCAGACGCAACTGGAACCTTCTCAGTAAACACAGTTGCATTAACAGGTACAGGTAGAATCACGGGAGTAGATACTGTATCTGCAGGTACAGATGCTACCAGTAAAACATACGTTGATAATGCTATTACTACAGCAACTGGTGCTTATTTACCTTTAGCTGGTGGCACAATGACAGGAAATATAGTAGCAGGAGGAAACAAATATACTTTAACAGTTAATGCTCCTACAAGTTTAGTAACATCAATTGTTAACGACACAATTAATGTAACCTTTACTGCATCAACCACAACCAACATAGATAACTATTTAGTATTCAGTTCCGTAGCAGGAGGAGATTATGGATTAATATCGGTTATACCTCCGGCGGATTTCGGTGCTACCATGAGTATCATAGACGATTCTTTTAACGCAGGAGGGACACAAGCATATAGGGTGTATGCCGTAAAGAACGGAGTATATTCAAGTCCACTAACAGGAACTAAATCATTCTCAGTAGGTACAGTAGAACCTACAAATATGTCTGTTGTAAACCTTAATACTGCATACTACATCCAATACGATGCACCTAGTGCAAAAGGTAGATTTGTTACAGCTTACAATATTTATAAACATGAACATGCAACACAAAGTAGCTTGTCTAGAAATTCAGCAACATTAATATACTCAGGAATGAATAATAGTTATATGTATCAAATTAGCGGCAATAATAATAATAACTTTCACCAATTTTGGGTAGAAACAACAGTAGTATAATATGGAAGAAAGTTTAGAATACTGGGAAAATATTAGAGACCAAAGATTAGAGGATATTGCTTGTCAAGAAAATATAGGTAATCCAGATAAAGAGTTAATGAATATACTATTAGAAGCTTTAACCGAAGCAGAAAGTAAACTTAAAGAAATAAATGGGGAAGTTTAAACATCAAAAAATAACTAGAAGTAATATTATATCAATCACTGGTGCAGGTATGTATGAGTATGATAATACTACTATAGGTCCTGTCCAAAAAGGAGGATCGGGTAATTGTGTCGTATCTTCTACCGGAGGTGAATATGATGGTGGAGATAGGGTTATTGGTTTTCATAACGGATACGATGTTGATGGAGATATACTAATGACATCAGGTTGGGGAGATGGTGTTGCCTTCAGAAGACTCAATAATGATGGGTCTATGACAAAACTATATCATGACAGCAATGCTTTATGGAGAGATACAGGTTCTACATATAATCACATGCAATCTGTAGCAATGGCAAAAAGCGCAGGTAAGGCAGTTGTGATGAGTTATAACGTATACGGCTATTCTATATTTGATTACAGGGGAGCTAAAGATGGCACTACCAATAGCGGTGCTATTATTAGAGAAGATAGACCTTCACATACTAACCCTACAGATTTTATAGATCCTTCAGGAACTAATTCAAGAGCTAATGGATATGTAAGAAGGGTTGGTTATTGGTATGCGGGCGGATTAGTAGCAGCAGGAAATTGGATATATGCTTCAGAACATGATTCTAATAGACATTATAAAAAATACCCTAGAAGAAATCTATCTACAGGTGCTCAAGAGTTTTTAGATGGTGCAGGATCAGATAAGTACAGCGGTTCTGCCAATAATGATAGAAATGGTTATAGAGCATTTTTATCATACGACGAAGTAAACGATAGAGTATACTATTGGGATTATGAAGGTAACGGTGCTTTTACTGTAATACTTGACGCTTCTACAAGTTCCCCGGAAACATTATACTGTGACTTAGAAGATACAGTTGCAGGAACTAATTCAGACTTTACCGTAAACGGTTACTGTAGAGAATCAGGATTATTTGTACCAGATCCAGTAAACGCTCCAAATGTTATTATAGCACCAGGGTACGATTACTTTCTTAAAGTAGATTATACCAACTGCTTTACAGGAGGAGCACCTGATGTTAAAGACCGAGTTTACCTTAGAAATTATACTGAAGGAATTGACTTTAATGGAATTGCTAGATTTGGAACAAAATTCCAGAAAACATCAGGAACTCCAATGGATAAACTGCCGGGTTATACCGACTCTTTTATACCCGTAGTAGGTGATAGGGGCTATGGTAGAGTAGATGGAGGTTTTCTAGACTTAAGTACTTTTAAAGTATATTCAAGAAAGACATTATCAAGTTATGTAGAAGACCAAGCTAGTGTATACGGAGGTTCAGCAAGAGGAAGAAGTTTTCAATCTGACTACGGCGTAAATCCAGTTTTAATGTCATCAGCAAACGGTACAAAATACTGGGTTAGAATGGGGTACGGAGCAGACGGACATTCATTCAGAATATGGTCGGAAAGTACAAAACCTCAAGAATTATGCGGAAATTGGGAGGCAGTATTCGGGACATTTACTTTAACTAATAGTGCAAATGTAGATATGGTATTTATCCCAGCACTAGATGAGTTTGTTATACCGTCCAATTGTGCTCTTAATGTTTACGTAAGTAATAATAACGGTACAAATTGGGAAACCTACGATAAAGACTCCAATGAAGCACATGTATTCAGCACTACAGGAACACAACTAAGAATAAAACTCTCAGCTACAGGTCACCCAAATAAAGCTCCATTTTTACAAACCAAAGGAAGCCTTTCAGTTGATTATGGGTCTATGCACGATGCTGCTAAAAATTCGAATATAAAATTTAAGATAACAAGAAAAAGACTAAGATAATATGGCTACAGTAACAGGTACTAAAAGACATTTAGGAATTACATCAGATACTTACGACAGTAACGGTGATGTAGTAGTCGGCGGTAATTTAACAGTAGAAGGAACTACTACAACTTTAGATACAGCTAACTTATTAGTAGAAGATAAGAATATAATTATCGGAAATGTATCTACACCTTCTGATATAACAGCTGATGGTGGAGGTATAACTTTGAAAGGTGCTAGTGATTACACTATTAACTGGGTAAATGCTAATGATAGATGGGAATTTAATCAAGGAATACATTCAACCGGAAATATAACAGGAGCTAATTTATCAGGAACTAACACAGGTGATCAAGATTTAAGTAGTTATTTAACATCTTATACTGAAACAGATACTTTAGCTTCAGTCACAGCAAGAGGAGCATCAACAACAACACAATTATTTTTTGACGGAGGATTTGATTCACATCCTATCATGTTATCCGGAGCACAAAACTTTGATAATATAGATAGATCAGGTTTTTACAATCTATATAACACTAATACTAGTTCTACAAATTCACCTGGTTTTGACTACGGAACAATGATTGCCATAGGTAATGACAAAGGAGGCTCAGGTTTTGGATTACAAATAGCCCACGAAAGGACAGGTACTGGAATGTACGTTAGAGGTATGAACGATACAGCAAGTGCTTGGAGTGCTTGGGCTGAAATATGGACATCAACCACAGATGGAGCCGGCTCCGGATTAGACGCTGATAAACTAGATGGTCAACAAGGAACACATTATTTAGATTATAATAACTTTAGTAATACACCTACAATCCCTACAGACTTTGTATCTGCAGCAAATGGTGGAACTTTTGCCGATTCTATAAATGTTCATGGTAATATACTCCTAACAGGAGCAGCAACCACTACAAACCAGGATAGAACGATTGATTTTACCGGGTTTGACAAAGAAGGTACAACAGACTTTTCCGATAGAGCTTATATACGACATACTACTAATACAGGCGGTCATGTAGGATCTGTTTTAGTTATCAGTTCACAAAATGACTCAGGAGACGGTATTGCGTTCCTTACTAATAGTTCCAGTGATTTAAAACATAACAATAATGTAATATGGACATCAGGAAATGATGGACCAACTTCTGGTTTAGCTGCACAAACAGCAGCTACTGCTACTACTGCTACTACTGCTACTACTGCTGGATCAGCTGCTAAATTAACAGATGGGGGTGGATTAACTACCCAACCAGGCCAGAACAACCTAATACATACCGGTCAAATAAGCGCAGGAACAACAGGTTTATTTGCTACATCTGACAATTCCAATTCTGTAATCACTCTAAACAGGCATTCCGGTAATTATGATAGTCAATTAGGATTCAGTTCTAATGGATATTTGTATTATAGAAAATTTTCAAACTCTACAGCATTTACAACCCAGGTATGGAAAGTATTAGCTTTTACCGATAGTGATATAACAGGAAACGCAGCAACAGTAACTACAAATGCTAATTTAACTGGACATATTACATCAGTAGGAAATGCAACATCTTTAGGATCATTTACAACAGCACAATTAAATGCTGCAATTTCTGATGGTACAGTTCTAACTGCAGAAGCAGATACTTTAGATACTGTTGCCGACAGAGGTTCTAGTACAAATCAAACTATTAAATCTACAAATGGATTAGGTTTTAAAGTTGATTCTGGAGGATCTGCTAGAATCGAAATAGAAAACGGAGGAAGTAATTGGGCATATTTAAGACTTAGAGATGACAGTACGGTATCGTGGGATATCGCATCCTACAATGGTGGTAATCTAGAATGGAGACCTGCAGGTAGTTCTACTAATAGAATGACATATTCTTCTGCAGGGTTACTATCGGTACCTTCTATTATTACAACAGGAAATATACACTTAGATAGTGATTCAGCTGAACTCCAGTTAGGAGATGACAACGATATGCAAATATTCCATAACGGAACAGATGGTAAAATAAAGACTGACACAGGCGATTTAATTATATCTTCTTCAGGTGCAATACACTTAGATTATGAAGGAACTAATTCATCAATAGAACTTAAGAATGCTGGAACTACTGTAGGTAAAATAAGCCTAGCTAGCCAAGACCTTAGATTTATATCCACAGTAAGTGATAGTGACATAATATTTAGGGGTAATGATAACGGAACATTCTTCTCTGCTTTCCTATTAGATATGTCAGATTCAGGAAAAGCCTATTTTTACGACGATATTCAAGTTAGCGGTGGTGGTATACAGTTACTAGGTACCGGAAGAATTGAAGGTATTGATACTGTTACGGATGGAACAGATGCAGCTAATAAAACCTACGTTGATAATGCTATAGCTGGCACACCGCAAGGTACCGTAACAGGAACAGGTGTTGACAATAGAATAGCTTTGTGGAACGGAACAAGTGCTATTGATTCGAATGAAAATTTAAGTATTTCTGGCAACGATCTTGTAATAGGTACTCAAGCTGGAACCACAACATCAAGGTTACTACTATACGGAACTACAGCAAACAACGGTGCTTCTATTATAAAGACAACAAATGGTAATTTACATATTGACTCTGATGACGGTCACACGGTATATTTGAACTACTATACAGGAGGTTCTACTTCTACTATTATTGGAAATGGAAATACTGGTCCGTCTGGAACTTTTTTCCAAGCAAATGGAGATGTAACTGTTGGATCTAATTTAACCATATCTGAATACCTCTATCATGCAGGAGATACAGATACAAACTTACGATTCCAAAATAACGCTATTACACTAACAGCAGGAAGTAGAAGAGCAATCGATATAACCACAGCTGAAACCGTAGTAAACGAAGCATCAGCTGATCATAACTTTAGAGTAGAATCCAACAACAACGTAAACATGTTATTTGTTGATGGAGGAAGTGATAGAGTCGGTATAGGGATTGCTACACCACAGGAAAGACTAACTGTAGACGGAGGGAACATAGGATTAGGGTTAGGAGCTGAAGTTTACGGAATCATAGCACCGAATAATACCACTTTTGGCTTAGATTTTATTATCGGAGATGGTGCTGTTGCTGCAGATACACCTATAATGTCCCTGAAGAGCAACGATGGAAGTCCTGGTGGTGGAGTTCAGATTTACTCATCTGGATCTACAGTTCTAGACATACAAGGTTCAAACGGCCAGCTATTCTCTATAACAGACGATTTAACCGGAGATCTATTTACAGTCTCTGATATATCAGGAGTACCAATATTTAACGTAAATGCTAGTGGTATATCTTACTTTGATGATAAAGTAGGTATAGGAGAGACTAGTCCTTCTCATAAATTAGACATAAATCAAGGAGAATTAAGGATATTTAATAACCAGCTAGACCCGAAGATAATCCTACAGGGCTCTGACATGAGCAGACGTTGGGTATTAAGCCAAGATGAAGAAGATAATATAGGTAGTACAGGTTTCTATATAGCAGAAGGAACTAGTGTTGATGCAAATGATGCACTACTATACTTAACACCGTCCGGTAATTTAGGTATTGGAACGACTGGTCCTAGTTCTAAATTAGAAGTAGGTGGAGAAATTGACGCTGCTGGAGGTGATGGTTATAGAATAGAAGGTAATCCATGGGCAAATTGGACCTCTAATTTACTTACTTTAGGTGATTGGGATGGTGAGGGTTATGCTACTCGTATTATGGGCAGTAATTCATCAGAAGTAATGAGAGTTACTGGTTATAATGTAGGGATAGGTACTACTAGTCCTTCAACCCTTTTACATACAAGAAAAGTAGGAAGTAGTACTACTCCAAATGAATTAAGAATCGAAAGTATAACTTACAATGGGTATGGAGGGGAATCTAATATTAACCTATATACATCAACATACGGTAACCCAGGTATTTACTTTGGAAATCAAGCAGCAATAGCATCTCAACCTGCTAATATTAAGTATACTGGGTCCTCTAATTTACTTAATATAGAGACAAGTGGGGCATTTCAAATATCAAGGAGTGGTGTAACTAAGCAAGTAATTACCAGTAATAAAACATACTTTATTAGTAATAACGTCGGAATTCATTCAACTGCACCTTCAACAGAACTTGAAGTAGGTGGAACTACTACAACAGAAAATTTAGCATACACAAAACCAACAGCAGATAATCAATTTAGAGGAGAAATAGTAACATTTGGATCACAGTCAGGAATTGGACAAGGAGATATAGTAGCATATAATAGCTCAGGCCAGTGGGTAAAAGCACAAGCTAATTCTGGTACAACTAGTAAAAACTTACTAGGAGTGGCAATGGGGACAACAGCAGCAGCAGGAATACTACTAAGAGGATTTGTTAGAGATTCATCTTTTGGTAACCAAACACCTAGTAAAGGTCAACACCTATACCTAAGCACAAGTACTTCAGGAGATTACCAAACAGCAGTTCCGTCTACTACAGGTCATATAGCTAGAATAATAGGATATTCAGTAGACCCTACAGTAGAAGAAATATATTTCTGTCCAGATAACACATTTGTAGAAATAGCATAGATATTCTAATATAAAGCATTAATCAAACATGGCAAGAGCGGATTATAAAGGTAGGTATAAAAGCGACTATAAAGAAAAAACAATGTCTTTCAATGAAAATAAGATAACTTTCGTTGATGGAGAAGAAACTTACAATGTAATGATGGACTGGGAAGAACCCATAATGAAGCAAGCTGCTGATTTTGTAACAGCCGGTGGAAAAGCACAAACTATATTAGAGCTAGGATTCGGAATGGGAATATCAGCAGATTTAATACAAGGATACAAACCTGATTTACATACTATTATTGAATACCATCCCGCAATAGCAGAAAGAGCTCAAGAATATGCCAATTTAAGAAATAAAGCTTATAGTAGAAGTAAAGAAACAGCACACAAAAGAGTAAACGTTATTTCAGGTAAAGACTGGTATGTAGAATTTCAAAAAGATTTTGAAAAATCAGGACTAAGACAGTATCATGGTATTTTTATTGATACTTACAACGATACTAACATGAAGAAACTGAAAAACTATATTACAAAGCTATTAGGACCTGGCGGTAGGATGACTTGGTGGAACCCTATGCAGGACTTACTTCCTACAGTAGAACTACAAGAAAAAAGAGGTGTTACATATAAAAAAATAAGACTTAGTGAATTTGGAGTTAAGTCAATACCTGCTAATAAATACCATACAACTGATACCTACTATATGCCTATATATACAAGAGAAGGAAAAAGAGAACCATACACACCAACTGCACCAGTAGAAGGTGGATACACACCAGCTCCTGGTCCTGGAGATGGCATTGGAGTTATAGGTAAAGAATAGTAATTATAAACCAGAGTTATGCCAACAATACCATCAAGTAAACAGTCAATAGACGGACTAGTAAGAAATCAACTAGATACAACACTTTATACCTGGAGTGACGCTAGAGACGATACCACGGGTTCTTCAAGAATAGTTAACCCAACATCTATGTCCCCCGATGCCTATGAGCAAACAGTTAGAGGGCAAAACTGGGTAATAGAAAGATGTATGCTATCCTTTGACTTCTCAGGGGTATCGGGTACGATAACAAGTCTACATCTAAAACTTTACAAAACATCCGGGTATACCAATTATAAGAATATAATAGCTGTAAAGAATACTAACACATGGGGTTCAGGTCTAACTGCACAATTAAGTACAAGTGATTATAATGTAGATTTCACTACACCCTATTCAGGTGTATTTAATATGGGACCTGGTGGAACAGGAACTGCAAAAACAATAGCCCTTAATAATGATGCTAAAACAGATGCTGTAGGAAATAGCAACTTTAATATAGGTTTATGCGACTATACTTTTGACTATTCGGACCAAGAACCCGGACTTACATTAGCAACTGTTTCTGATTTTTACTACAACAACTCTTCCTACTACCCAAGGATTGAATATACTTTAGATACAGGTTTTGGGGAAATAGTAAACGGAGTAATAGCAGCTAATATGAATAAAATTCTAAATGTAGGAAGATTAAATGTAGAGAAAGTAATAGATACACCCTATACAGCAATACCATTTTGCAATCCTAATTGGGATATAGGGGACATCACCACCGGTGATTCTAAAGATATTACTTCATTTATAACCGGATCAGCAAATGGTGCACAAGTCCAACCGTACGTATCAGCAGGCGGTATGAGGATGTACATTCCTCAATACTCCAGTAAGAGAATTGTACAAATGAGTATAGCAACCGCTCATGATTTAACCTCTACAATTACAGCTGTTGGAGCAAGCCCATCACTAAGTAATTATTTTGCACTTTTTCAATTGGCTAATAATGGAGAGAAAGCTTATGTATCACATAATAATTCCAACAGTATTGTCGAATATAACCTTACGGCAGCCTGGGATATAACTACTATGTCAACTAGTGGAACAACATTGAATTTAGTAATGCCTACCGGCGAATCCTTAAGAGCTTTTCACTTTAACTACTTTGGTACCCGTATTTATGCTGTAACATCTAAAACATCATCACCAACATCAGTAAGTGTATTTGAGATACCACTAAGTACTGGTTTTGATATATCAACTGCCGGTACTCCGACTATAAACAATATAACTACTACAGGCCCGACCTCAATACCAAGAGCAATTTTACCGCTACATGACAACTATAATGATTACTACATAGTAAATGGCGCCGGCACCGACGATACCCTATATGTAAACGGTGTTACAAACGCTAATTACGATTCGCAAGCAAATGTACCGGGATTAGAAGGATCTCTTGGCTCAACAATCGACGACTATTACATATACTACGTTAAGAGAACTGGACTAACTAATAACTACACATGGACACTCCATCAACTAGATGTTAATATGAATTTCTGTAGTCTACCTTAATAAAGTAGGTAAGGTTGGTAGTTAAAGTTATTTTACATATATTTATATAAAGAACAATAAACTAAAGTTCAACACTTAATAAAATAAAATATGAATACTTACAATTGGGACTGTAAAACAGTAGATGTACATCCTTCCGAAGGAGGACAGACAAACGTTATTTATAACGTACATTGGAGAGTAACAGCAACATCTGATGCTGTAGATGCAAACGACAACGCATTTAATGCAACTAGTATTGGTACACAAGCTCTACAATTTGACTCAGAAAACGACTTTACAGCATTTGACGATCTTACACACGCTACGATTATAGAATGGGTAAAAGCAGCAATGGGAGAAGAGCAAGTAAATGTAATCCAAGGAGGATTAGATTCACAAATCACAGAATTACAAACTCCAACTTCAGTTACTCTAGTAGTAGGAGAATAAAAATAAAAAAAAACAAAATAAGTAAAATAAAAGTTGTAGAACTAGATATTAGTTCTTATATTATATAATATATATAATTTAATCGATTAATTTAAAGTTAAAAAATGGCAAATCAAAAGTTATCAAAAGAAGAGTTAGGAAAGATTGAAGAAATCCAAAAAAGAGTTCAAGCTGTAAAAGTTGAATTAGGAAACGTAGGCCTAGCAGAAATAGATTTAAAAACTCGTAAGGCTAACATCGAGCAGTACTTAACAGAAACACAAGAGCAAGAATCTGCTGTAGTTAAGGAGTTAGAAGAAAAATACGGAAAAGGATCTATCGATTTACAGAATGGGGAATTCATTCCAACAGAAGAAGTAAAAGAAGAAGAAGTAGTAAAAGAAGTAAAGTAAATTCATAAGTTTATTAAGATTATTAAGAGGGGGAGGTTTTGTACCTTCCCTTCCTATTTATATACAAATAACTACCTGTACATTACAGGAACGGTTTACAAAATAAGCTGATATTTATAAAAGACATTTAAATAAACTTCATTAAACATGGCAGAAACAATTATCTCTCCAGGTGTATTCACAAGAGAAAATGATATTTCATTTATTCAACCAGCCCCTGTAACAGCAGGAGCTGCAATTATCGGACCAGCAGTAAAAGGACCAGTAGAAATCCCAACATTAGTTACCTCTTATGGTGAGTATGTAAGGAAATTTGGTACTACTTTTGCATCAGGTTCGAACTCTTATGAATTCTTAACTTCTATCGCAGTTAAAAATTATTTTCAACAAGGTGGTAACTCAGTATTAGTTTCTAGGGTAGTTACAGGATCATTCGATGCTGCTACATCGACTACTATTAGTAATACTACATCTACTACAGGTGTTGCAACAGCAACAGGATTCGTAGCTAGTTTTGCTCAAGCAGACGATACTCAACAGTATATTATTCAAGCACCAGACGGGACTGAATACAACTTTACAGCAATTGTAGGAGATGTACCTGACGATATTCCATCGGCGAATCAATGGTACTTCTCTCCAGGAGCAGATGCTGACGAAACAGTAGACAACTTAGGAGCAGCAATCGATGGAGCCAATATAGCAGTAGTACATGGAGATAATGCAACATCAGACACACTACAACTAGACGGTAGAGTAGCAGGAATAGCAGCTAACGGATATATACTTAGAGTAGGAGATGCTGCTGGAAACGATCCTTCAGCAACTGCAGTAATAACTTTAGCAGGAGGTACAGAAACAACATCTACTACTACAAATTCATTTATACTATCAACTTTAGGAGAAGGAACAATATACAATAATGCAACTAATGCTAATAATATCCCACAAAATTCTGATAGCTCACTAGTTAATGGTAGTTCGGATAACGTAAGATGGGAAATAAGTAACGTAAATAGCGATCTTGGAACATTTACATTAAGCATTCGTCAAGGAGATGATAGCTTAAAAAATAAAATTGTGCTAGAGACATTTAATAATGTATCTCTAGATCCTAATTCTCCTAACTATATAGAAAGTATTATAGGAAACCAACGTCAAGTATTATCAACAGACGGAGATGGTTCAAAATACATTTCTACCCAAGGAGAATATGTTAATAAATCTAACTACGTAAGAGTACATTCAGTACCGGCACAAACATTAGATTACTTAGCAAACGACGGAGTAACAATCAACACAGATTCACAAGGAGTAAGTTATGCTAGTTCTCTTCCAATAGCACAATCAGGATCATTCTTTGGAGCAACTGGAGGACATTTTGCTGCAGATAGACAAGCTAAATTTTTCGGTGACATAGACGGAATAGATACACAAGGTTTAACCGCAGATTGTTATTCCGATGTTATATCAGTATTGGAAAACAGCGACGATTATATATTTAATATTATTTCAGCACCAGGATTAGCTTATAACTTAACCGGTCATGCTACAGAAATAGACAGTATTATATCTTTAGCAGAGACTAGAGGAGATTGTATATCAGTAGTTGATTTAGTAGATTATAGCGTAACAGGTGAAAGTACAGTAACAGGGCAAGCAACAGGACTTAACAGCTCTTATGCAGCATCATACTGGCCATGGTTACAAACTAAATCTGCAACAGGAAGAAACGAATGGATTCCAGCATCAGTTGTAATACCAGGAGTATATGCTTTTACAGATAATAGTTCAGCACCTTGGTTTGCACCAGCAGGATTAGTAAGAGGAGGAATTACAGGAGTAATACAAGCTCAAAAGAGATTAACAAGAACTCAGAGAGATACACTATACTCTAAAAAAGTTAACCCAATCGCTTCTTTCCCAGGACAAGGCATTTCAGTATTCGGTCAAAAAACTTTACAAACTAAAGCATCGTCTTTAGATAGAGTAAATGTAAGAAGATTGTTAATTGAATTGAAAAAGTTTATTGGCGATGAATCAAGAAACTTAGTATTCGAGCAAAACACATTAACAACTAGAAATAGATTCTTAGCTAGAGTTAATCCTTACTTAGAGTCAGTAGTACAGAGACAAGGTCTTTACGCTTATAGAGTAGTAATGGACGACACAAATAACACTGCAGACGTAGTAGACAGAAATCAACTTATAGGTCAAATCTTTATTCAACCAGCCAAGACTGCTGAATTCATAGTACTAGACTTTACAATTGAGCCAACAGGAGCAACTTTTGCAGGATAAATTTAAATTAAGATATTTATAATAAACAATAAATAAAAATGGCAGTATTAGATCCAAACGAAATTATGTTTAGAGCCTTCGAACCGAAGGTACAGAATAGATTCATCATGTATATGGATAACATTCCATCATTCATGGTAAAAACAGTATCAGCTCCTTCGTTTGAAGATGGGGAAGTTGTACTAGACCACATCAACTCTTATCGTAAGATTAGAGGAAAGAGAATGTGGAATGATATGGATATGACATTATATGATCCAATTACACCTTCCGGAGCTCAAGCAGTAATGGAGTGGGCAAGACTATCTTACGAATCAGTAACAGGTCGTGCAGGATATTCAGATTTCTACAAAAAAGACTTAACACTTAATGTATTAGGTCCTGTAGGAGATGTAGTATCGGAATGGATTATTAAAGGTGCATTCATTAAAACTATGTCACAAGGAGACTTTGACTGGTCATCGCCTGAAGCAGTTGAATTATCAATGACTGTAGCAATGGATTATTGCGTACTTAATTACTAATACAAGCCTTAACATAGATAAAAGCTCGATTAATTTCGGGCTTTTGTTGTTTTAAAAAAGTATTCTTCGTATATTTATATTAAGAACTAGTTTTAATTAATAAAATTTATGGAACAAACACAAAAATTCCCAACAGAGATAGTAGACCTACCTTCTATGGGTAAACTCTACTCAAAAGAATCCCCATTATCTAGCGGTACAATAGAAATGAAGTATATGACTGCTAAAGAAGAGGATATACTAACTAATCAAAACTATATTGAAAAAGGTATAGTAATTGATAAATTGCTTAAAGCTCTTATAGTGGATAAGACTATTAACTATAATGAATTATTAACTGGAGATAAAAATGCACTGCTGATAGCAGCACGTATTCTAGGTTACGGGAAGGATTACGAATTTAATTATAGCGGTACAGTAGAAAAAGTTGATTTATCTCTATTAGATAATAAAAAACTACATCCAGATATCGAAAAAGCAACTGAAAATGCTTTCAACTTTACCTTACCAACTACAGGACACGTCATTACATTTAAACTTCTATCACATGGAGATGAATCAGCAATAGATCAAGAAGTAAAAGGACTTAAAAAAATTAATAAAGAATCATCAGCTGAATTATCTACTAGACTAAAGCATATGATAACAGCAATTAACGGTGAAACAGAGAAAAAAACAGTTAGATCATTCGTTGATAACCAATTCTTAGCAAGAGACTCTAGAGCGTTTAGAAAGTACCTTAGAGACTTTCAACCAGATGTAGACATGACATTCTACCCAGAGAATGGTCCAGAAGGGGGGATAGATATCCCAATTGGGGTTAATTTTCTTTGGCCTGACGCCGTCGTATAGATTATCCGTATTTACGCAAATTCATGAAATAGTATTCCACGGCAAAGGAGGGTTTGATTACGATACGGTATACAATATGCCTATATGGTTAAGAAACTTTACTTTTCAGAAAATGCAAGATCATTTCGAAAAAGAAAAAGCCGAATATGATAAAGTAAATAAGAAATCACAGACAATGAAAGGCGGTAAAATGAAGAAACCATCCTATAGCACAAAGGCTCGTAAATAATGCGGGCCTTAACTATTTATAATAAACTCAATATATAAATGGCTAACGGAAATAATGATCCAAATCTAGATCCTAGTAATTTTGCAAGGAATAGAGAAGAGGTAACTAAGCTAAGTGAACAGTATAACAAGTTTGCTCAAGAAGAAGCTAAGAACAACGCAACTTCTTTAGATAACGCCCGTATACTTAATGCAGAACTTAGAGATATACTGGGAGTCAAGCAAAACTTAAATGATCAAGATAAGACTCTTAGAAATTTAGGAAATGAGATTGTTAAAGCAGCACAACAGAATGTAGTCGAGCTCGGTAATGCAGGAACTATAAACAGAGAAATCTCTAAAGCTAAATCACTTCAAAATAAGCTTATAACAGAGATGACCTCAATGACAGGAACTCTCAGCGAACATCAACAGGATATAGCACTACAAATAGCACAAGCGTATAACACTCAACAAGGATTATCTGCAGAGCTAGCAACGGCAACTACAACCCAAGCAGAACAGTTAAAGATTGTTAGGGAGCTAGAAAGTAAAACTAAGTCTATCGGAGTACTTACAGAAGAAGAATCAACTAGACTTAAAGAACAACTAGCTGTTCAGAAAAACATACTCGACGAAGCAAATAACAGAGTTACTCAAGCCAGAGAACTTGAAGAACATGGAGATAAAGTAATTGCAGACCTTCAAGAGTCACTTGGACTAGAAGGTAAAGTAAATTCTTCAAACGCTAATAAATTAGCTGCTACTATAGCAATGAGCAGAGCGACAGATGAGAATTTAGCTACTCTTAGAGAAGAAGAAAAGATACAACGAGCTATAGAAGATAGAATGGGTGTTACCGGTGCGTTAGTAGAAGGTACGGGTGCATTGATGGAAAGACTAGGTATGAGATCCGGTATATTTCAACAAGCCATGAAAGATGCTTCTGCAAATATGAAAGAAATGGCCGAGGAATCGGAAAGAGTAGATCCAATAACCGGTAAAATATCAAAGAACTTTTCTAAAATGGACATAATGATGAAAGGTCTCGGGACTTTAGCATCTGGATTTGGAAAGGCATTATTTGATCCTCTAAGTATGGGGTTAAAAATTCTATCTGTACTATCGGAAATAAATAAAGCATCAGTTGAATTTACAAGACTAACCGGACAAGCAGCTTATAAAATGTCAGGTGTAGCTACAGAAACTTCTACAGCAGTAGACCTGATGAAAGTAGCTGCTGAATATACTAAACAAACCGGTATAAACGCTGCTGCTATATTTACTCCTGAACAGTTAGGTCAAATAGCAGATGCAAAAGACCTACTAGGATTATCAGCTGAACAAGCTGGTAGTTTAGGTACTATGATGAAATTGACCGGACAAAGTGCTGATGAGTTTCAAGGTAGTGTATTTGATGGAGTACAAGCATTAAATGAATCCGCAGATGCAGCCATCGCACCTACTGTAGCACTTCAAGACGTATTAGGAGCATCTGACGATATTAAAGCATCACTAGGAGGGAATCCAGAAGCATTAGGTAAGGCAGCAGCAGCAGCTAGAAAACTAGGAATGGACTTAGGTAAAGTAAATGCTATAGCAGACGGATTACTAGATTTTGAATCTTCTATTGAAAACGAATTAGAAGCACAGTTACTTACTGGTAAAAATATAAACTTAAATAAAGCTAGAGAATTAGCATTAAATAACGATTTAGAAGGAGTAGCAAATGAATTAGCTAATCAAGGAGCATCCGCAGCTGAATTCGCAAAAATGAACCGCATACAGCAACAAGCTATGGCTAAGGCTATGGGAATGTCTAGAGAAGAATTAGCTAAAATGGTTCTAACAGAAAAAGCTATGGCTGATATGACAGATGAGCAAAAAGCCGCAGCTAGAGGAGTAACCTTAGAACAATCCAAACAAATGGACATTCAGGAGCGTATGAAAAAAGCAGCTTTCAAGTTAGCAGAAGCATTCGCACCTATACTAGAAGCTGTAGTTCCTATAGTAGAGTTATTAGGTAAAGCAGCTGGATTAATCTCTCCACTTACTCCTTACCTATTAGGTGCATACGGTGCAATAAAGTTAATGAATGGAGGACTAACAAACATAGCTTCAGGATTTGGTTCAATAGTTAAAAATTCAATGAACTTTGTCAAGAATTTAAGTCCTAAGAATTTTAACTTTTCTGCAATAGGGAAAGCATTCCAAACAGGCTTTGGAGATAAATCTAAAGTTGTATTCGATGAATCAGCAAAAAGATTTAGAGATTTAGGTTCTGGTAAATTTGTTTCTGCCGATAAAGCAAAAGAATTAGGAGCTAAGATGCCTGACAGTCTGAAGAAAACAGGAGATACAGTTGGAGACTTAGGAGATAAGACAAAAAATGTAAAGGCAGATTCCGGAGCAGGCATCAGAGGATTTCTTAAAGGACTAGGGGATGGATTAGCATCTATCGGTAGACAGATAGGCGATGTTATAAAAGGTTCTATAGCTATAGGAGTAGCAGGATTAGCTTTAGCCGGTTCATTCGCACTTGCTTTAAAAATGGTGAAAGATGTAGATCCGGCACAAATGCTTGCATTTGCAGGATCGTTAAGTATGTTAGGGCTAACCTTAGCAGTATTAGGAAAAGTTGGAGGAAGTATAATCCAAGGAGCTTTAGCAATGGGAATATTAGGAGTTGCTTTAATACCCGCAGCATATGGATTTAGCCTATTAAAAGATATTAACCCAGGACAGATGTTTGCATTTGCCGGTGCATTGACTTTATTAGGATTAGCTGCAGCAGGATTAGGATTCTTATTTCCTTTCATAGCATCAGGAGCAGGAGCAATTGCACTATTAGGAGCATCATTAATTCCAGCCGCACTAGCATTTAAACTACTCGGGAATACTCCTATTGATTCTATTATTTCGAAATTGACTGGATTAGCAGCAATAGCACCTCAACTCCTATTAGTAGGAGCAGGACTAATGGGAATAGCAGCAGGCTTAGGAATGATAGCAATTTCAGGAATAGCAGCAATACCGGCTCTAGCCGCCTTATCTGCTTTTGCTTTAGTAGCATCACCATTAGCAGCACTTGGAGGATTATTTGGAGATGGTGACGAACAAGAGGATAATTCACTGGCAGAGATATCAACTAAACTAGATACTCTTATATCAGTCGTATCAGCAGGTGGGAATGTATACTTAGACGGAGATAAAGTAGGAGAAGCACAAGTATTGGGAACATATAAACTTTCTTAACTTCTATTTATAATAAAATAAATTTAAATTAATAATTATGGCTAAAGGAATAATAAACAATCAACTACCTAATTCAACACTAGGACTTAAAGGAGTGACTCCTCCACAGAGAGCAGGAGCTAAAGGTAAATCTAGACTACATTATGAGTCTTCGATTAATAACAACCCAGAAATTGCACAGAGTCCATCAGGATTAGACCTTAACGGAGTAACACCGGACAAATATTCAGATAACCCTCCAGCATAAGCTTATGCCAATTATAAGGAACCTTAAAAAAGACTTTGACGAAGGTCGTATGGATAGTTTACGTTCAGTTACTTATAGGGAAACTGGTACTGAGGCTCCTTATGTAACAAAGAATATAGGGAGCAAATCCGACGAAGTTACAAAAAGAATTGACGATCTTGCCCGTATGGGTAAAATGCTTATAAGCAAGCCAGGACTTGAACACCTAGCAAAGGAAGGTATATTAAAGCAAGGAGAAATAACAGATAAGTTAAGGCAAAATGAAAAGTACAAAAACGGAACTGCTGTAGGTAATTTTCTCAGAAGAGCAACAGGCACTGTAGAACACTTAGCTTTAGTCGCTGGCTCTACCTTAGCCCAGGTACCTGTTAATGGAACCGGAACACACTTTGTTAGAGGTTTTAATAAAGATACGTACTTACAAGAAAGTACATCATTTCCCGGGCCAGTAAACGGTTCTACCTATACTCTTGACGGACAAAAAGTACCAATGTCAAGCCTAAGCTCAGAATCTACCCTACCTACTTTAAATACAACTTCTTCTCCTGGAAATTTGGGAAAGTTAAATATAGGTATACAAGGAGATCTAGAACCGAGTTATGGACCTGCAGGAAAAGTAGTTGATAAGTACGGTTACGGAAACAACTTTACTGAGACTGATACAAGTCTAAATATAGAAAAAGCTTCTAGCGGAACAGTTATAAATAATAAAACAGAAGGTTTAGAAAATTCTACTTTAACTAAAGGTACTTTAGGACGTACTAATAAAGGTGTAGTAGGGACTCTTGAATCTAATTTTGATAGAAGTAACAAATATAGTAATACCAGTCCACTAACAGGAGTAGGAACTTTAGATAATGCTAATAATGTACAAAATGGAGTAAGTACTGCAAAACCGCAAGACCTTACTAGAAATACAACAGCATCACCAGAAAGCTTAGGGGTATCTAATAAGAACGTTATAGGAGACATACCTGAGGAAGTAAATTCAAGCAATTACCGCCCGGATACTCCTTATACAGAAACTGAGACAACTAACAATGCAATTGCTGTACGTACTGGAAACCCAGTTAACAACCCTAAAGGGGAAGGTGAATTCAATCAAACGTTTGCAGTACAAACTACATCACTTGAAGGAGAATTCGGAATTAGCAATAAAAAGATTGAAGGAGATATAGCTCCATTAGAAAATACTAAAGCAACTAAATTCACAATAGGTGATTCTAAAACTAAATTAGGAACACAGGAAAATATATTAGCAGCACAACCAGGAGTTACAGGTAGTATTATAAAAATACCACTTAAAGACTCCCCAACACCGGATGAGTTTGTGGATAATCAAATGTCTACACAACTATACTCATCAGGGAGTACATATACAGGAGAAACTGCTAAACAGCATGTAGATATACTTAAACACGGAGATGGACTAAATGTAGGTATAGCAAATAGAGCTAATCTCAACGATGATACTATTGGCGGAACATCAAAACCAATACCGGACAAGCTTAACCCCGACTCTGCAACTTATAGTCAACTAACTTCTTCTACAAAACTAAAAGATTTTAGAGAAACAGATGAATTTGGAGGTGGAATAAGAAACACCTACTCCTTTGATTATAGTGATATAAAAATAAATAAAGAAAAAAGAGTAGGTCTAGGAAACCCAGGTAAAGCATCTAGAATAAGAACATCCTATACAATTTCAGACCCAGATACAGTAGATAAAATAAATGCATTAGATGTTAGTAAAAAACCCTTAGACGGAATAGAGGAAAACAGAGATTTAGTACAGTTAGAATTTCAGGTGATAACACCAGAAGAAACATACTATTTAGCTTTTAGAGCATTTCTTGATACCTTTGACGATAGTTTTAACGGTTCATGGAAATCAAGTAAATATCTAGGTAGAGCAGATAGTTTTTACACATACAGCGGATTTGAAAGAACTATAAATATAGGATTTAAAATAGCAGCACAGTCAAAAGACGAAATGAAACCACTGTATAGAAAAGTTGCAACTTTAGCTTCTGTAACAGCACCTTCATACGGTACCGGTGGTAGATTTATGAGAGGTACTATAGCTAAGGTAACCGTAGGAGATTACATATACGAACAACCAGGTATAATAGAATCAGTTCAATACACATGGCAAAAAGACTACCCCTGGGAGATATCTTTTCAAAATCCGGAAGGAGAAGGAGGTAAAGATCAGATACTTCCTCATGTACTGGATGTATCATTATCATTTAAAGTAATACACGACTTCTTACCAGAAACAGGGTTAACACCATTTATAACAAATCACAGGCCAATAAAAAGTAATAAAGATACATATATTCCTTTAAAGAATGGACTTAAAGAGTAAAAAAGTAGGTTTCTTACTTGAAAGATAAAAAAAAATTCGTATATTAAAAGATGGGAAGAAGATTTAAAAAAATACCGGTTAGTAAAACAGTTGGAGGAACTACCTATAAAAGAAACGTAATATACCCGGAAATTCCCTTAAGTGAAAATGATGTATACGTAATAACTCAATACGGAGACAGGTATGATTCTCTAGCCCTTGAATTCTATAAAGACTCAGAACTATGGTGGATAATCTCTTCTGCTAATAATTACCAAAAAGGCTCGCTTAATGTAACACCTGGTGTACAGTTGAGAATACCTGCTGATAAAACCGCAGCTATACAGTTATATGAAGAAGTTAATAAAAATAGATAATGTCTAAAAAAGGAAAAGATAAACCTCAAGGTCAACCTCAAGAAGTTATTGGTGGAGGAATAGACGGAAGTGTGGTAGAACAGCTCATCGCACGGGAAAGTCTTATATCTTCTTCTAAGAGAGACAAAAACCACTTACTTTTCTTTAATAGTAATGGCGCCTGGGCAAGAATAGTATCGAGTGTTAATACAATAACAAAAGCGGAGACAGAAGGATTAGCAACAGGTAAGAAGACGATTAAAGATGTAGTAGGTAGTAAAAATCTAGCTTATAATAATGTCATTATGGGCGGCACTGTTAAACAAGGAACCGCTACACAGCCGACTTCAATCAACGGAGGAATTAATCAATCAAAACACAATCCTATAAACATAGACACGGATGGATATGTTTCTGCAGGAGATATAAAAGATAGTGCCTACCATAACTATGAAAGCTTAGGACACAGACCAACTCCAGGAATTAACTCTGTCTCTGTTAAATCTAAAGGTACTTACGGTAGTTTAAGAGAAGCAGAAGTAAATGTAACAGTATGGACATTAGAAGATTTAGAGATGATGCAAGCTCTATACCTCAGACCTGGTTTTTCTATACTTTTAGAATGGGGACATTCTTTACAACTCGACAGTAAATCAGGAGAAGTAGTTAAAGATATACAGTTTTATAGAAAGTTTTTAAGAAATAAGATACCAAAAAAAACTATACAAAATGACTTAAAAGAACTATCCTTTGATTCTAGCTATAACTACGATTCAATGACAGGTTTCGTATCTAATTTTAATTGGAGCTTTAGAGAAGATGGAGGTTATGATTGTATGATTAAAATAATATCTAAAGGAACAGTTCTTGAATCAATCGCTGTTACTTTCGATACTTCAAACGTATATCCACCTGACCAACTCGATAAATGGAGTGAAGACAAAGGTAAAAAAGAAAGGAGATCTATATACCACAAGTTATTTGTAGAACTTGAACACTTAATCGGAGACCCTAACTCAGGTGTTCAGGAATTTAAACAAAATACAGTAGAATTTATAGATTCAATAGACGATGTAGGAACAGCAGTCCAAATAGCACTAGCAACTGGAAATACTGATCTTCTAGCTACAGCTACAGCTACAGCAGTAGAAGAGTTTACCGAAATATTTACAGGAGATGATGAAAGAGCAAGAGAAGACCTAAACGATATTTCAACAACTACAGGTAGAGCACTACTGGAAGATGTTAATTTCAAAGCAAAATACGATAAAGTAATAAATGGAGGCAGTTTAGAGTATAGAAATTCATCTTATAATTGGACTAAAGATAAACCTTTATCTCAATACAATGAAGATAAGGTAGTACCTTACTTAAATGATAAATTTGGAATGTACGGACTTAAGTTTACAAAAGCCGGCTGGGGAAATTACGTAAAAATAACTGTAGTAGGAGATGCATCAAGATCGGCGGAATTCGAGCTGAACACCTTAACACCTCAAGGGTCTAGGAAAGAGACGTATAATATAATGGATTTTATTGTAGAAAATGGTAAACTCCCTAGTAATTAATAATATATGGCTAGTAAATACACTGAACAAACATACAAGTACTTAGATACAACTCCTAAAGGAGGTCAAACTTTACCTCCTACAATGAAGCCAAACGCTACATATATTGCTAAATACCTAAAATCACAAGGGTATACTAAAGCTGGAGCACAAGCAGTACTAGCTAACATAAAAAAAGAAAGTTACTTTAAACCAGCAATAGTTGAAGTTGGAGTAGGTGGAAATTCTGAAATAGGTGGGAAAGGAGGAATCGGGTTAATTCAATGGACTGGTCAAGGAAAAAGAAGAAGAGGTAAATTAGAAAAAGCAGCAAATTTTGATAAAGAAGTTAGAGATAGTTTAGATTTTCAAACTAAGTACTTAGTAAGCGAAGTAAAAGGAAAACCTATTGCTAACATATTAAAATCAACTGCAAACCCAGTAGAAGCAACTTTAGAGCTTCTGTTTTTAGATATTCGACCACAATCTGCTATTAACGTAAAAAAAGCAATCAATAAAGGACTTGACCCAGCTAGTAAAGATATTAAGAAAGTACAAAATAGGGTAAATGCTACATGGGCAGTTCAGAGTATAGTAGATGAAGTATGGGGAGGAACCGTAGAGGACTATCCTACAGGAACTACTCCAACTGAAAACGGAACAGGTAATAGTGCAAACAATACTTCGAACAACACTAGTAAACCAGACCCAGATAAAGTTAACCAAACTAGTGACAATAAGCAGAAATTACAAACACCTCCAGCTATAGATCAACTACCAATATATACTAAGGATAGTTTTATGAGATCTCAGGCACAGCATTTAAAAAATACAATAAATGGATTCGTTGCATTTAGGTTAAAGTCTATAGAAGAGAAAGATACAGGAGTATTCGATAATGATGATTTAAATGAATATTGGATACCTCTTTATGTTGTTTTAGATATATATAATCAATATGTTAGTTTAATAGATGCAACTGTAGAGCCAGAGAAGGGATCAAATACACCAGGTAGAAAATTAACTGAGTTTTACACCGGATACCAGGACATAGACGATACCAAACAAGCATATGAGAAAGAATGTAAATTTCTTACAAACAACTTGCATTTTTCAATCGATCCTATGGTGTGTGTATTACCTAAGCCTGTTCAAAATATCACAGTGTACGATTCTAAAAAACAACCAGTACTTTGGAGAGACCCTGTTGTAGGCTACGATACTACTTCTTATGCTCCAGGACTCATATATAAAAACGGGTTTCACAAGAACGTTGTAGAAGCTCTACAGAGAGGATTAATGAGAGGGGAGACAGATGATATACTAAACATTCTAATTTCTTGCCAACTACTTCAAGAAGAGTTGGATAAAATAATCAGTAAGACAGAAGATTCTGACCAAAATGAAGGAAACGATATGGTGACTTTTATAAGGACTATATTGAAAGCATGTAATGAGGCTTTAGGTGGAATAAATGACCTAGATACAATATACGATGAACAGGACGATAGATTTTATATAGTAGACCGTAAAGTAACACCAGCACTACGTAATATACTGCCAACCATTAGCCTTACAGGACTTAAATCAACAATTACAAACCTCAATATATCTAGTAAAATTAGTTCAAATATTGCTAGTATGGTATCTATAGCAGCTCAAGGAACTGGTGGACATACTAAAGATAATATAGCACCTTTATTAGAGTGGAATAGAGGTTTATTAGATAGACACATAAGACATAAATCTCAAAAAAATACAGCCGATAACGGACAAGTTAAAGAGAATCGAGAAACACCAGAAGATAAGAGGTTAAAAAAATGGACTTTAGCATACCACGACTACTGGGAAGAGCTTAACGGTAATTCTGGCTTTTGGGCAGATAACGGAGACTACGATAGCAAAGCAGTTGCTAATATAAAAGGGTACCATAAAGAGTGGTGTCAAAAGTGGGTAGTGGAAATGAAGAGTAAATCAAAAGAAGACCCAACACCAGCACCAGGTGTGATACCGGTTGAATTATCTTTTACAACTATGGGTATAGGAGGATTAAAGATAGGACAAGCATTTCTAGTAGAAGAAGGAGTACTACCTTTCCAATATTCAGAAAATTTTGGATTTATAATAACAGGACTCTCTCATAACATATCAGATGGTAAATGGACTACAGATGTAAAAACACAATTCTACTCAACTAAACCACCAACACAAGAAGAGATAGAATACTTTAACGAAAAACACAGCTCAGAAGCAGTACCTTATCAGAATAACAACTCATCATCACCAACATCAGGAGGAACTGCAGGTAGTGTAACTACGGCAGGAGCAACATTAGGTGAACAGGGAGAAATAGTCGTTGCTGATGGACAAGATCCTGCACCGATTATTAATCCTAATAAGATAGGAAGAAGATCTCCATATCATAATAAAGGACTAGCACCAGTTGTCGCAAATAAACCTCTAGTAAGAGAGTGGGGAAGTAAAGCAAGAACATACGGTAAATCTAACGTACTAAAAGGAGCTACAGACGGTATTTTTGCTCCTATAGGTGGACCAGGTACCCCTGGAGCTTCATGGGGAAGTAGTAGCTCTTCAAATGTAAATGGATCATACTACCTTGAAACAAAAGCAGCAGCACAATTTGTTGGATGGTATAACGAAATGGTGACAGCAGGAATAAAATTTAGAGTAACGTCTGCTTTAAGGTTCGGGAGTAATGTCGGTGGAGGTGTACATGGTTATGGACTTGCAGTTGATTTCGGCAATTTATGGAGATTAGTAGGAGGAGCAGAAACTAATATACCTAATAAAAACGCAAGAATTCAGAACCCAGTATGGAAGCAAATGGCTGAAATAGGGGCTAAGTACGGCTGGTATAATCCTTGGAGATTATCTGATGGCGCAAGACAAGAAGAATTATGGCATTTTGAATACTGGGGTCCAGCATAAAACTATATACAAATGTATTTACCTAAATCACAATATAAATTAACTAAAGTTAAAGATATACCAAACGTAAAAGAGGTAGTTGACCGTTTAGGAAACTTTATTAACTCAAATAAACAAGTAGTTCTAACGTCTTTTGGTACTATATTCGATAAAGCAGGAATAGATTTTGATAAAGGAGATTTTTCAAAAGCGATGGAGTTGTTTTCTACTGGAACAGCAGAAGATTCTGAATCTAGTGATAAACCTGGATATGAATTCGATAAAGAAAATCCAGAAATAAATTCATCTGTAAAATCATTTTCTTTAAAACTTCCTCCTACATCAGACGATAGAAAGAGAGGAATAATGCAAAGATGTTTTTACTATAATAAATGTACAGGAAAAGCATCAGAAGTTTCAAAAGTACAACTAAAAAATTTAAATGTAAACAAAGACCTATGTACTGAATTAGCGATAGCTGACTGGTATATTAAAGGTTCTGCTAAAGATAGAACTGTAAACGGATATTTTTTAGAAGGTTTAGAGACCATTAACAGTAGAACAGTACAGGAACTTAAAAAAACTATTCCGGTAATAGAAGGACTTATTAAAAGTCCATTAGAATACGTCGAAGATACATTTATACCTTCATCTAAGGAATACAAACCTCAGAAAAAAGACATTATTATACCTTCTCCAGGAAAAGAGTTGTAGATACGAAATATTTTCGTATATTATAATAAAGGTTACAAACAAGTGTTTTATATATTAGAATCAAAAGATCAAATTGACTGGTTAGAAAACCAAACTAATTCTCCTCTATATGTAGATGTAGTTAGTACAAATTTCTATTACCATTCTAAATTAACTTCAACAGTAGGAGTTTATATTAGAGTAGTAGGAGATAAACAAGGGTACTTCATTCCTATCTCTCATAACGATGGATTAAATGTAGATAAAGAACGTATCTACAACATTCTTAAAAAAGCACAAACTCTTTACACACTAAACAAGAAAACTCTTCTATATTACTTTAATTTACAGAGAGCTATAGATATATCTCTAGTTTATTCTATGAGTAATTATAAAAGATTAGAATACTCTACAACAAATACAACTATAGACTGGTATTACCGAACACATAGTGAAAATCCCAACATAAATAGAATAATTCCCATAGTTAAACTCTATGAGAGATGCGAGAATATATTCAACCAAGTAGAGCAGTACCTGGAACTACCGATACCGGATGGATTTGACTTTTATAATAATATTACTACAAATGTATTTTATTTACTAGAACAGAACGGTGTAGGTATACTATACGATAGCTTTAATGAATTATTTAAACCCAAGAATCCTCTCTTTAATACTGATAATAATACTGTTTATACCGAATACAACCTATACAATAGTACATCCAGACCTACAAACACATTTAACTCTGTAAACTTTGCTGCTATACCTAAGACACCAGAACATAGACAGTGTTTTAAACCTCAGAATGACTTTTTTGTAGAGTTTGACTTCGATGGATACCATTTAAGGTTACTAGCAGAACAGTTAGATTACCCGTTGACTAATGAATCGGCTCATAAACAGTTAGCTAAACAGTATTTCGGTAAGCAAGATATATCTGAAGAAGAGTACAATAGGGCAAAACAGATTAATTTTCATGCTATATACGGGAAGATACCGGAAGAGCATAAAAATCTTAAAATATTTAAAGAAGTACAGGAGTATATAGATGCCATGTGGAAGAGTTATACAGAAGCAGGGTATGTTTGGAATCCTCAATCAGGAAAAGCATTTACAAACAAACTCCAAGATATGAACCCAGCAAAATTAATGAATTATATGATGCAATCGTTGGAGACTTCAAATAATATTACTATATTAAAAGATATACTAAAGTATCTAAGAGATAAAAAATCATTTATAACGTTATACACTTATGATGCGATTTTATTCGATTTTAATAAAGAAGACGGTAAACAGACTTTATCAGAGATACAAACAATAATGGAAAAACAGGGAAAATACCCGGTAAAATTTAAATATAGCACTAATTTAGTGTTATAAATCAGCACAACTATTTATATATGATAACAACAACTAAATCACCAAGGTTCGACTACGACATAGAACCTATTTTTACCAGCGACGATATGAGCAACAAGCTGTTTTGTACCTTTTCAACAGAAGAAGGACTTGAAGAGGTTTTAACCTCGATTCAAGATAGATACAAAATCATATATAATAAAATATTCGTACTGTATTCTAAAAGCCAAGATGAATATATGTGTACTTATAATGTAGATTTTGGAAATGTAGGAGCTTTTATAGATAACACTATATTAGTACACAGAAAGAAAGAAACTAATACTCTCTATACCATTAATGCTTTAAACACATTAATTAAAGAACTTAACGGCGGTACGTTAGATACTAGCTATAGAATAAACTGGCCTGATTATCGCAATTGCGTACTTCTTACTAAAGGTCCAGAACTCAAAAGAGTGAACACAAAGTTATATAAAATTATTGAGCTATAGTTGGCTCTTTGATTTTTTATTCCTATATTAATAATAAGTTATAATTTAAAATCAGTTATATGGATATCAATGCAATCCGCGCTAAATTAGATGCGCTAAACACAAATGGTCAGGAAAGAGAAAAGACTGACTACACAAAAATCTTTTGGAAACCAGAATTAGGTAAACAGACCGTACGTATAGTACCATCTGCTTTTGATCCTTCTTTTCCTTTCAAAGAACTTAAATTCCACTACGGAATTGGTAAATTTCCAATGATAGCACTTTCCAATTTTGGTAAGCAAGACCCAATTGAGGAATTTGTTAAAGAGTTAAGGAAAACAAGCGATAAAGACAATTGGTCATTATCAGGTAAAATATCACCTAAAACTCGTATCTTTGCTCCTGTAGTAGTTAGAGGAGAAGAGGATAAAGGAGTACGATTATGGGGATTCGGAGTAACAATCTACAAAGCATTACTTGCTTTAGCAGAAGATGAAGATATTGGAGACTTCACAGACGTACTAAACGGATGGGATATGGTAGTAGAACAACAAAAAGGTAATCCTTACCCTGAAACTACTGTTAGAATTAAACCTAAACAGACTCCTTTATCAGATAATAACGATCATGTGGATTTATGGTTAAAATCACAACCTAATCCTTTAGAGGTACATACAGAGTATGATTACGAATTTATCAAAAAGAAACTTCAAGGTTATTTAGATCCAAATGCAGTAGAAGAGAGTAACGATACTACTAGTAATACTAAAGAAGATAAACTGCCAGAAAGCTTAGGTCAACAAAAAACAGACTTTACTTTGGAAACAGCTACGGCTGGCAACAAAGACACAGTTAGTAAATTTGATGACTTATTTAACGAATAGAAATGGCAAAACAAAGCAAAGAGGTAAAAGCAGCCGCATCTGCGGCAGTCAAAAAGAGTTTCAATCTAGGTAATTTTAAGAAGAAGAAAGGATTTTCTAATGCTTCTGTAAAGTTTAAAGAACAGGGATGGATTCCCCTATCTAAAGCTTTTCAGGACATTACCTCTCTTCCAGGTATTCCTACAGGGCATATTACACTACTAAGAGGACATAGTGATACAGGTAAAACAACAGCTTTATTAGAAGCGGCAGTTAATGCTCAAAAAATGGGTGTACTACCGGTATTCATTATCTCGGAGATGAAATGGTCTTGGGAACATGCTAAAGAAATGGGACTTAAGTTTGAGGAAGTTAAAGATGATAACGGAAACGTTGTGGACTATGAAGGGCATTTTTTGTATGCTGATAGAGGTACATTAAATACTATTGAAGAAGTAGCAGTTTACATGGCTGACCTTATGGACGAACAGGCGAAAGGGAACTTACCTTACGATATGTGTTTCTTCTGGGACTCTATCGGCTCTATTCCTTGTGATTTATCAGTACGTTCTAATAAAAACAATAATGAATGGAATGCAGGGGCAATGTCTACTCAATTTGGTAATAACCTTAATCAGAAGATACTACTATCTAGAAAGGAAAACTCTCCGTATACTAACACACTGGTAGCTATTAATAAGGTATGGACTATGAAACCTGAATCTCCAATGGGGCAACCTAAATTGCAGAATAAAGGAGGAATGTCTATGTGGTATGATTCTACCTTAGTTATAACTTTCGGGAATATTACTAACCCGGGTACATCTAAGATAAAGGCTATAAAAGACGGGCTTCAGGTAGAATTTGCTAAACGTACTAACGTTCAAGTAGAGAAAAACCATATCGGTGGTGTACAGTCTAGAGGAAGAGTAGTAATGACATCTCACGGGTTTATACCCGATGACAAGAGAGCTATTGATAAGTATAAAAACGAACATAAAGAACATTGGCTAAAATTAGTTGGTAGTATAGATTTTGATTTAATTGAAGAAGGAGATTTAGAAGAAGAAGCTATCAAACCAAATATTTTAGATTAATGAGCGATTATAGCAATATACTTAACAATCTTAAAGAAACTCCACCCCGAGAATTGAACGACCACATTCTAGTGATCGATGCTATGAATATGTTAATTCGTAGTTTTTCTCTTCTCAAAGCAATGAACCCATCAGGCCATCATATCGGCGGTCTGGTTGGTTTTATGCGGTCTTTAGGATTTGTAACACGTACGTTTGACCCTACTAGGGTGATAGTAGTATGGGACGGTAAAGGAGGTTCTGCAAATAGAAAGAATATAGATCCTAACTACAAAGCACAACGAGCTACTTCAAGGATTACTCATTGGGGATTATATGATTCTAAAGCAGAAGAACAAGAAGCACTTATAGGACAGTTATTCAGAACACAAGATTATCTTGAATGCTTACCGGTACAGCAAATTAGTATGGAAAAACTTGAAGCTGATGATGTAATAGCGTATATAGCTAAAAGAGCATCAGTATCTAAAGTTAAAAAATGTACTATAGTTTCATCTGATAAAGATTTCCTACAATTAGTAGATGATACAGTTGAAGTATACGCTCCTATTAAGAAGAAGGTGTTTACGGAAGGGAATATATTCGACGAATTGAAGGTATTACCTGAAAATTATAACGTTGTAAAAGCGTTATTAGGAGATAACTCAGATAATTTAGCAGGTGTCAAAGGGTTGGGAATAAAAACTATAATATCAGAGTTTCCTGAATTAGTTGATAAACCGAATATGACCCTCCAGTACGTTTATGATGTATGTGCAGCTAAATTAGAAGAAAAGAAATTTAAAAAGATCTTTCCTAAAATTATAACGGAATGGGATCGTGTAGAAACTAATTTTAAATTAATGGATTTACATGAAACTTCGTTGGATATTAAAGAAAAAGATCATATATTAAATATAATAAAGAGTGACATACCCAATCTACAATCAGGGGCTTTTCTACATCTTTTAGATCAAGATAAGATCGAAGGGATTACTAAGAATACTGAAGGTTGGTTAGAGAACTTTAGAGGTTTAACGGTTATTAAAAAATAAGTTATAGATGACATTAAAAGCATTGAATCAGTATGGAAAAGGTTTCCAACTGAAGGTATTGGGCTCATTGCTAACAGACAAAAGTTTTCTTCTTAACGTCAGAGACGTACTTCAAGAAGATTATTTTGACTCAGACGCACACAAATGGATTATTAATCAACTAGTAAACTACTTCGATAAGTACCATACTACTGTAACTATGGATGTACTAAAGGTAGAGTTACAGAAAGTTGATAATGATATATTAAAAGTAGCATTAAAAGAAGAATTACGTAACTCCTATGAAGCATCTCAAGATGATTTAAACTACGTACAGGAAGAATTTACAACTTTCTGTAAGAATCAAGAGATGAAGCAAGCTATTCTTAACTCTACTGATTTACTTAAAGCAGGAGATTTTGACGGTATTAGAAACACCATAGAAACAGCTATGAAAGCTGGTATGGATAAAAATATCGGGCATGAATATAATAAGGACGTAGAATCTAGGTATAGAACAGATTACAGACCTACAATTCCTACTCCATGGCCAACTTTAAACGAAGGTATTCAAGGAGGATTTGGTCCTGGTGATTTAGCCATAGTATTTGGTAATCCAGGAGGAGGTAAGAGTTGGACTTGTGTTGCAATGGCTGCTCATGCTGTCAAAATGGGGTATAAAGTAAACTACTATACATTAGAGCTAGGAGAAGACTACGTCGGTAAACGATTTGATTGCTACTTTACAGGGTACTCTATAGACGAAGTTAACAACCATAGAAAAGAGGTACAGAAGCACGTTGATAATTTAAAAGGTAAACTTATAGTAAAGGAATATGCACCTAAAGGAGCGACAGTGAATACAATTAAATCCCATATACAAAAGTGTATTGATATGGAGCATAAACCGGATTTAGTTGTTATAGATTATGTTGACTACTTAAGAGCACCTTCTAAAGGTAAATTCTCAGAACGTAAAGACGAAATAGATGATGTATTTATTGCTACTAAGGGACTAGCT